>JAEEGJ010002912.1_pt1 | contig 73827 bp, 46 predicted proteins | sample 8958761 | NCBI WGS metagenome assembly JAEEGJ01 (sample SAMN16246546, study PRJNA631951) | gut metagenome | biome: gut microbiome; feature: rumen; material: RS-attached | host: Bos | place: Iran: Karaj | collected 2018-10 | reverse complement strand
CACGCCGATGGTACTGCGAAAGTGGGAGAGTAGGTAACCGCCCCCTAAGAGAGGAGATGTCAGCAATGGTGTCTCCTCTCGTTTTTTTGTGGCCATTCCCTACGCTAAGTCGCGAAGCCGCTAAGGGATTTGAAAACGCCTCCCTCGTTAATATGTTGCGGGCCACAGGCCCGGACCACATCGGCTTGACAGACTTATGGGTTACCCTGAAAACTATAAGAGGCAGCACCGGAATGGCGCTGCCCCTTGTGGTAAGTAATGTATTGATGATTTGTTCTCTCTACTTCATTTCCTGGCCCATGAGGAATGTCCTCGCAATGATGGGCGTGGTATATGAGTAGGGAATGAAATCAATCGATGGGATGGGCTCTGTGATGAAGAAGTTGGCCACCTTGCCCTTGGCGATGCTACCGTAGTCATTGCTTAGGCCCATTGCTGCAGCTGTATTGATTGTAGCCGCGTTGATGGCTTCGGCGGGTAGCAGACGCATCTTGATGCAGGCCAATGAAACGACAAACTTCATGTCACCGCTGGGTGTTGAGCCTGGGTTATAGTCACTGGCAGTAGCTACAGGCAGTCCTGCTTCAATCATCTTGCGAGCTGGAGCAAACGGCATGTTCAGGAAGAATGAGGTGCCGGGCAGTCCAGTTGGTATGGTGCTAGTGCCCTTGAGCATCTCAATGTCCTCGTCAATCATGCTCTCGAGGTGATCGACCGAAACAGCGTTGTGCTTCACGCCTACCTCCACACCGCCTGACGGAGCCAGCTCTTGCACATGGATCTTGGGTCTCATGCCCCACTTGGCGCCAGTTTCAAGAATTCGTGAAGTCTCGTTGGGGGTGAAGAAACCTTCGTCGCAGAAGACATCGATGAAATCGGCCAGACCTTGTTTACCCACCTCGGGAATCATTTCACTGATGAGCATATCGACATACTCGCCTTGACGACCGGTATATTCACGGCCCACGGCATGAGCTCCTAAGAATGTGGAAACCACCTTGATGGGCGAAGTCTCGCTGATGCGGCGGATAACGCGCAGCATCTTCAGTTCGTCCTCGGTGTTGAGGCCGTAACCGCTCTTGATCTCGACGGCGCCAGTACCCTTGGCGATGATCTCGCGCACGCGGCGCATGGCTTGAGCGTAAAGCTCATCTTCGCTCAAGAGGTGCAAACGGTCGGCTGAATTGAGGATGCCACCGCCACGGCGAGCAATCTCAGCGTAGGAGAGACCACGGATTTTGTCCACGAACTCGCCCTCACGGCTACCGGCATAGACGATGTGGGTGTGGCTGTCGCACCACGAGGGCATCACCGTACCGCCTTGTGCGTCGATGACGTCCCAATCCTCCTCGGGCTTGGGCATGGTTGCCATTTCGCCCCATGAGTCAAAGCGGCCGTCATCAACAAGCAGCCAAGCGTCGTTGATGCAGTTGAGCGTTGCCATCTCGCTGCCGCGCAGGCATGGCTTTTTGTCAAAGTCCACGCCTGCCAGACAAGCGATATTTTTAATCAATCTTTTCATTCTGCAAGAACTCTACAGATTTCGCGATGTGCGGATACATGGGTTGGTCCTCGTTGATGAAGGGGACGCACTTGCGATAGTCGGCCAGGACGTGTTCAAGTACCGACGATGACTTTAACGGACGACGGAACTCCAGTGCCTGGGCGGCATTGAACAACTCGATAGCCAGCACGCGCTCGGTGTTCTCAACCACTTTGCACAGCTTCACGCCAGCATTGGCACCCATGCTCACGTGGTCTTCCTGACCCTGTGAGGTGGGGATGGTGTCGGCCGAAGAGGGCATACAAAGCGTCTTGCTCTGGCTGGCGATTGCTGCTGCAGTGTATTGCGGAATCATGAAACCGCTGTTCACGCCAGGATGTGCTACAAGGAAACTGGGCAGGTCACGGGTGCCCGACACGAGCTTGTAGGTGCGGCGCTCCGAGATATTGCTCAATTCAGCCATTGCGATGCACAGGAAGTCCATGGGCATGGCGATGGGCTCACCGTGGAAGTTACCTGCCGAGATGATGAGGTCCTCGTCGGGGCACACAGTGGGATTATCGGTTGCTGAATTGATTTCAGTATCGATTACTGAGCCCACGTAACGGATGGTGTCCTTGACTGAACCGTGAACCTGCGGAATGCAGCGGAACGAGTAGGGATCCTGAACGTTTACCTTGGGTTGGCGAATGAGTTCGCTACCGTCGAGCAGCTCGCGCATGCGTGCAGCGGTCTCGATCTGTCCCTGATGGGGACGTACGGCATGAACTGCATGGGTAAACGGCTCGATGCGGCCGTCATATGCCTCGAGCGAGATGGCAGCGATTACGTCAGCCCAACGGCTCAAGCGCTGAGCCTTGATGAGTGCCCACACGGCGTGAGCGCTCATATTCTGGGTACCGTTAAGCAATGCCAAGCCTTCTTTTGACCCGAGCTTGATGGGTTCCCAACCCATCTTCTTGCACAGGTCGCCACCGCTCATGCGTTCATCCTTGTACTCGACCTCACCCAGTCCCACGATGGGCAGGCAGAGGTGAGCCAGCGGCACGAGGTCGCCCGATGCGCCCACAGAACCCTGCTTATACACGACGGGATAAACGTCATTGTTAAACAGGTCAATGAGCCTCTCAACGGTGTCAAGCTTAACGCCTGAATATCCATAGGAGAGCGACTGGACCTTGAGCAGGATCATGATCTTGACAATGTCGTTGGGAACGCGCTCGCCCACGCCACAGGCGTGAGACATCATCAGGTTGATCTGCAGCTGGGATAGTTGGTCATTGCTGATGGAAATTTTGCAAAGTGAGCCAAAGCCCGTGGTCACACCATAGATGGGTTTGTCGCTTTGTGCAATCTTCTTGTCGAGGTATTCACGGCAGTGGGTGATGCGCTTGATGGCATCGGCACTTAGTTTAAGCGTATGATGACCTTCGATAATCTCGGAAATTTTGTCTATTGTGAGATGTTCGGCACTGATTTGATGTGTCATTGTTTTTTGTTTTGTTATAGGTTTATATTCATTAGAAGATGGTCACAGCGTTGTCGATGACTTCATCATCTACCAGGTTAGGCATGGTGACCGTCAACTCGGGCGTGCGCTCCATTTCACGGCGGATAGCGTCCATGGAGCCCTTGTTACGTGCCCAGCTACGACGAGCGATACCGTTGTTTACATCCCAGAAGAGCATTTCGCGGATGTGACGGGCTGAGTCCTCGCTACCGTCAATGGCCATACCGAAGCCACCGTTGATGACCTCGCCCCAACCAACACCGCCACCATTGTGGATACTTACCCACGTGGCACCGCGGAAGGAGTCGCCAATTACGTTCTGGACTGCCATGTCGGCACAGAACTGGGAACCGTCATAGATGTTGCTGGTCTCACGGAAGGGCGAGTCGGTACCGGAAACGTCGTGATGGTCACGACCGAGCACAACGGGAGCGCTCAACTCACCGCTACGGATGGCATCGTTGAATGCCAAGGCGATCTTGGCACGACCTTCGGCGTCGGCATAGAGGATGCGTGCCTGCGAACCCACAACGAGGTGATTGGGACCTGCCTCTTTAATCCAGTGGATATTGTCGTCCATCTGACCCTGGATGTCCTCGGGAGCGTCCTTACGGATTTCCTCAAGCACCTGTGCGGCCAAGCGGTCGGTTGTCTCCAAATCCTTGGGGTCACCTGAAGTGCAAACCCAGCGGAAGGGACCGAAGCCATAGTCAAAGAACATCGGGCCCATGATGTCCTGAACATAGGACGGATAGCGGAACTTGCCATCAGCCGTCATGATATCGGCACCGGCACGGCTCGATTCGAGCAGGAAGGCGTTACCGTAGTCAAAGAAGTACATGCCCTTGTCGGCAAGCTTGTTGATGGCGGCACACTGGCGACGCAGTGATTCGCGAACGCACTCCTTGAACTTCTCGGGTTGCTCGGCCATCATCTGCTTGCTCTCCTCGAGGGTCAGGCCTACGGGATAGTAACCGCCAGCCCAGGGGTTGTGCAGCGACGTCTGGTCACTACCCAGGTCAACGTGCATATCCTCGGCAGCCAAGCGTTCCCACAGGTCAACAACGTTACCCACATAGGCCATCGAAACGGTGCGCTTGTCGGCTACGGCCTTGCGGATGGCGGGAATGAGCTCGTCAAGGTTGTCGTGCAATTCATCTACCCAACCTTGGTCATAGCGTTTCTGTGCAGCGAGCGGGTTAATTTCGGCAGTAACGCTCACCACACCGGCGATGTTACCAGCCTTGGGCTGAGCACCCGACATGCCACCCAAACCAGCGGTCACGAACAGCATGCCGTGGATGTCGCCGCCCTTTTGGCCGCGCTTCACAAGCTGCTTGCGGGCTGCGTTGAGCACCGTGATGGTGGTACCGTGAACGATACCTTGCGGGCCAATGTACATATAGGAACCAGCGGTCATTTGGCCATATTGACTTACGCCCAGGGCGTTGTCACGCTCCCAATCGTCAGGCTTGCTGTAGTTGGGGATGACCATTCCGTTGGTAACTACCACGCGGGGTGCATTCTTGTGTGAGGGGAACAGGCCCAGGGGGTGACCCGAATACATCACGAGCGTCTGCTCGTCGGTCATCTCGCTCAGGTACTTCATCACCAGGCGATACTGTGCCCAGTTTTGGAAGATGGCACCGTTGCCGCCGTAGATGATGAGCTCGTGGGGGTGCTGTGCCACTCGCGGATCCAGGTTATTCTGGATCATCAGCATGATGGCGGCAGCCTGACGCGAACGAGCGGGATACTCGTCGATGGGACGGGCATACATCTCATAAGTGGGGCGGTAGCGGTACATGTAGATGCGGCCATACTTCTTCAGTTCCTCAGCAAACTCCGGTGCCAGGGCGGCATGGAGACGCTTGGGGAAGTAACGCAGAGCATTCCTCAGGGCGAGCTTCTTCTGCTCGGGGGTGAGGATATCCTTGCGCTTGGGCGCATGGTTGATTTCGGTGTCATAGGGCTGCAATGCGGGCAACTCCTCGGGAATACCGGCGCGAATGTCGGCAATGAATTCTTCCTTAGTCATATTATATTTGTTTTTATTATTTTTGTCCTTAGTTTTTAGTTGTTATCTAAACTTTAAACTTCAAGCCCCTGAATGGGGCTTGAATTAAGGCTTATTTGATTTTCTCCTCGACCATTGCGGTGATTTCAGCCTCCTCGGCATTGGCTTTGGCAACGAGTTCGTTTGCCTCACCGATAAGTTTCTCGGCAACAGCGCGGTCAGTAAGGCTCGAAGCATTGATCTTCACGTTCATGCCAGCACCGATAACGGCAGCGCGAGCGGCGAGAGCGCCCACACCAGCGTCGGTCACGCTGTTGGGGTTACCTGTCTCGACCATAGCGCGGCAGATCTCGAATGTCTTGAACGAAGCCTTCATTGTGCGCAGGGGAACTTGGGTGGCGTAGAGCGTAGCGTCCTGGATAGCAGCGGTGCGGGCAGCCTTGTCCTCCTCGGTTTTCTTGGGCATGCCGAAGGCGGCCATGATGCGGTTAAAGGCATCAGTGTCCTCGTCAACAAGGTGGAGCAGCTCAACCTTAAGTGCCTGGCCCTTGTCGGCCCACACGCTAAACTCGTTCCAGCGCTCGTCCCAGCCGGGCTTGTGGCTCGACAGGTTGGCAACCATTGTTCCCAGCGAAGCAGCCAGCGCACCCATATAGGCGCTGATGGAACCACCACCAGGAGCGGGCGATTCACGTGAGGTCTCATCGGCAAAACCGGTCACGGTCAAATCCACAAGGCGATTGGCGTTCTTGTTATCGGCCTCGAGCATGAATTCGATGACCTTCTCCTGCGGGTCAAACGGCTTGAGGTCGTCCAAACCCATTGAGTGAATGGCGATGTTGATGATGTCCTCCTCGGGGATACCCGTCGAGCGCTGCTGTTTCTCCAAGAAGTATTTGCCAGCCTCGATAAGACAACGTTTGGGCATGAGGCCCACAATCTCGGTACCCGTGACGCGGATGCCACGGTTTTGAGCGCAACGGCACACCTCGTCAAAGGCAACGTGCAGCGGGGTAACGTTGATATTGGTGATGTTCATCGACACCTGAGCAATCTTGTACTCGTCGATGTACCAGCCGATGGCCTTGGTGCCCTTAAGTGTTCCGGGCTTCATTACGTTGTTGCCGTTCTCGTCCTTGACGATCTTGCCGGTGATGGGGTTGCCCTCACGCACGGGGCGGCCCTTCTCGCGCACGTCAAAAGCGATGGCGTTGGCACGGCGGGTCGAGGTGGTGTTCAGGTTGTAGTTCACGGCGATGAGGAAGTCGCGGGCACCTACGGCGGTGCAACCCGTGCGGGCTACGCCCTCGTCAAAGGGACGGTCGCCAAAGTCGGGACCCTTTTCGGGATTACCCATCTTCTCGGGCAGTGCCTCATATTCGCCAGCACGGCACACGGCCAGGTTCTGGCGGCCGGGCTTCATTGCTGCTGCCTCATAGCAGTAGCAGGGGATATTGTGTTCGCGGGCAATGCGCTCGGCCAGTTTGTGGGCCAGTTCGGCACACTCCTCCAGGGTGATGCCGGCCACGGGGATGAGCGGGCACACGTCGGTGGCACCCATGCGGGGATGAGCGCCGTGATGTCCGCGCATATCGATGAGTTGACCTGCCTTGCCAACGGCCTGGAAGGCTGCTTCGAGCACTGCATCGGGTTCGCCCACAAAGGTCACAACCGTGCGGTTGGTAGCCTCACCGGGATCCACGTCGAGCAGTTTAACGCCCTTTACTTTCTCAATCTCATCAGTAATCTGTTTGATAATGGCCATGTTGCGTCCCTCACTGAAGTTAGGCACGCATTCCACGATTTTTTTCTCCATACTCATTTGAAAATTAGTAGTTTAAGTAGTTCTTTTATGTTAGTAGGTTAATTTTGCAACAAAAGTACTACATTATAGATTAATGAACAAATTTTTCCCCATCAACTTGTGGGTTTTAATGTTTTATAAACATTAAGCTATAATGATAGCTTCTACTGGTTTAAGGATGGAAGATTGGGATACAATTCAGCTTTTTATGTCGTTGTTATTTTGATAAATATATTTTTTGTTTAACTTTGTGGAATGAATTATAAAATATGATTACTATGGATGACTTGAAAATTGGAATGGGTTTTTCGGGTGGCGGTTACCGAGCTGCCACGTTTGATTTGGGTTCGTTATCGTTTCTCGATTACATTAAGCTAGATGGCGTGCGGTCGTTGCTGGATTGCGTGGTCGTGCTGACGTCGGTGTCAGGTGGCACTATCACGGCGTTGAAATATATGCTGGGCAAGGCTAGGGGACAGGATGTCAGTGAGATTGTCAAGGATCTGTATGAATTCTTGAACAAAGAGGATTTGGTGGAAAAAGCATTGCAGCAGTTGAGCGACCAGCGTGCTAACCGTGAGGTGTCAAGCATCAAGATAATGGCTGATATCTATGATACCTGCCTGTTTGACAATGCAACATTTGGGGAACTGATCGATAATTTTAATAAGATTCCCGTCAAGGACTATACCGCCCTGGCCACCGATTTTAATAATTCGTTGCCTTTCCGTTTCCGTATCATTGATGTGAAATCGCCTGAAGAGTCTTCAAAAGATAAGGTGATAGGCAATCAAAAGGACAGAATCAGCCTGGATGTGATGAGATATATCACCCTGGGCGAGGCATTGGCTTGTTCATCATGTTTCCCAAGTGGATTTGAGCCGATGATGTTTCCTGACGACTTTAAGTTGTCGCAACGGGAGGATATCGTCAAGACAATCAATAAAAAGGTTGCCATTATGGATGGCGGCGTGGTGGATAACCAGGGTATTAGGCCCATTTCGCTCGCCGAGGAACGATTATTTAAGTTCCGGAGCGATAAGTCCCGCACCGACAAGGCATTGGACCTCGTTATCCTGAGCGATGTCTCTAGCCCCTACATGCACGGATATATGCCAAGCGAGCAGATTATGCCTGATAATGTGGGCAAGTTGACCATCGGGCGATTGCGTAATTATGGCCTGATTACTATGGGCGTCTTCGCGGCTTTGTTTGTCCTAGCCCTAGTGTTGGGTAGCGGTTTCTGGACTGGTGTGATGTCGGTATTGCTGGCTTTATCGGTCATTGGCAACCTCATCGGCGCTTGGTCAAAACGCAAAATGTACAATGCTATTGCCAAGACTTTTGTCGGCAATAAAGCCATGTTCCTCAGTCACCTCAAGTTTGCGACGTTGGAGTCCATGATCATGAACCGTGCCAAGTCGGTTGTAATGATGACTTCAGAGGTCTTTCTCAAGCAATTGCGCAAATTGGGCTATAACGCGTTGTATGATGATGAGGGCTGGAAAAACCGACTGATTTCTAATGCTATATATGAGCTGAGACCTAATGAAAAATGGCAATCAAAAGCTGATAATGGAAATCTCCCATATTACCTGATGCCCTCTAACTTAATCCAGGAAAACTCCATTAAAGCAACCTCAATGGGGACGACCTTGTGGTTTACAAGTGATGACAAACAGGAGCAAATGCCCGAGGCGCTGATGGCAACCGGACAATACACAATGTGCTATAACCTGCTTGACTATATCTACAAAATCGAGAAATCGCCTGAGAACCTCAACGACAACCATAAACTGATTATCGGTTGCAAAGAAAAACTCATGGAAGCCTGGAAAAAATTCCAGGAAGATCCCCAGTGGATGGTCAGGTCAATGTTGAAGTAACCGTTACTTCTCGTGTAACCACAGGGAGTTGACTTTGCTCTTTATGGCATGGATGTTCCCGGCTGTGATGGCGCCCATGATGAGGATACCGATGAGAATGGCCACACCGATGCCCGCGCCACTCACGCCAAAGGCATGAATCATATCCATATAGGCGGTGCGGGCAAGAAGCATGAGCAAAATTGCCAACACGAGCAGGACAGCATTCAAGCCAAGCACGAGGAGAATATAGGGCTTGGAAACCTCACTGGGCGAATATCCCAACAAGAGCAGGTCCTGTAGTTTGCGGGTGTTCTTTTGTAACAGCAGGTAGATGCTGAGCATGAGCACGAAGAATGACAGCAAGCTAATGATGATGCCCACAGCGATGACAATACCGCTGATAACGGTAAGGAAGTAGTTAGCTTTACTGGTCGACATCTTGTCGCCAGCCACCTCATAGTGGTGCTCGTCCATGTATTGCTCAATCTTCACGTCGCCAGGACTGCTCACCTCGACAATCAGGCGTTGGGGCTGTTGCTTGATGCCCGTGCCATAACGGGCATTGGCCCACTCCATGAACTCCTCGGGGACAATTACCGTGTTCAGGCGGTTAGAAAAGCCCACGATACGTCCTGGCATCATGTCACGCTTACCATTACCGCTCAAGGTGAACTCCAACGGAATCATCTCGGCTTGGCCCTCACTGATTTTGGGCATGCCCTGAGTGGCGGCGAAGCCAAAGTTATATAAGGAGAGATAGTCGCGCGAAATGATGACCGGCACATCGGGTTTGGACGGGTTAAAACCCCATTGGTCGGGATCAATGTCGATGAATTCATCGGGAATGGCCTCAAAGAAGAATTGGCTGCGCATGGCATGACCGCTGCCCACGCCCAAGCGTGCGTCGATGGCAAAATCGCTATTCAGGAAACGGCCCACTTGTCGGCACCATGGCTGCGCCTCCAAATCGCTGATGTCGGCATCGCTGAACTCACCATTGTTGCCCATCATGGCTCCCGCACCAGTCACGGCGCGTGTGATGAGCAGGTAGTCCTTGCGGATGAAACTCTCCTCATCATTGAAGATGGGGCGCACGTCACGGTAGAATTGTACCGCCAGCAGGACGATGGTCAATCCGATGAGGTTAGCAATCGCAAAGCCGATGAGCTGTCCCTTGCTGATGTGCTGCCGTAGCAGTTTCCAGATGATATTGTTTATTTTTGTCATGGTCTCTAGAGTTTGTAAGTGATGGCATCCATTTTCAAGTGGTAGCCCACTGAAGTGGCGATAACCCCAGCGCCCTGGTGGGAAGCTTCCTTGCTGATGAGGTCAGCAACAATGCGGTTGTTCTCGTCGTCGAGGTGGCTCACTGGCTCATCGAGCATGATAAAATCATATGGCTGGCACAAGGCGCGGATGATGGCGACGCGCTGCTGTTGTCCAATGGAGAGTTTGGACACGAGACTGTCCATCTTGTCGGCAATCCCCATCGTTTTGAACATTTCACCTATTTCATCATGACTCTTGTAACCAGTGAGACGGTTCTTCAGTTCCACATTTTCTATGGCCGTCAGTTCCCCGAACAATCGCAGGTCTTGAGGCAAATAAGCGATGTGGCGCTGGCGAATGTCACACCATTCAGCCACGTTCAGCTGGTGGATGTCCTTTCCGTCAAAGGCTATTGTGCCACTATAATCCTGGCGGTAGCCATAAATGTAGCTGCAAAGCGACGACTTGCCGGTACCGCTCTCGGCGCTGATCAGGTAGCGTTTGCCGCGCTCCAGAGCGAGGTCGCGCAACCATACGTCGCTAGTGATACCGTTTTGGCCGGCAAACACGCGTGGCAGGGTATTATTTAATGTGATAAGTTCCAAGTTGAGTTTATGGTTTATTGTTCGTGATGTTTCTTCTCGCAGTTATTGTTGCCGTGGTAGGGTTCGACATGAATGTTGGTCAGCACTTCGCCCAATGCATCTGATAGTTGGCGCTCAATCTCGCGGGTGATTTCGTGGGATCGGGCGACAGTTAACTCACCATCCATCTTAACATGGATGTCCACCACGCGCAAATTGCCGTTGCGCCGGGTGCGCAGGTTGTGGAACGCTTTTACTCCAGGCGTTGATGTTACGATGGACGAAATTTTATCTTGCTCGTCTTGTGGCAATGACACCTCTAGCAGTTCCTCGACGGCGGGACGCCCCAGCCGATAAGCCAATATGAGGATGAGCACGCTTACAGCGATCGCCGCTATCGGGTCGAGCACGCGCCATCGTTCGCCCAGGAACATCGCTCCAGCCACGCCCAGTAGTGTGGCCGTTGTCGATAGCGCGTCGGCACGGTGATGCCAGGCATAGGCCTTAAGGGCTGAGCTGCCTGTCTTTTTGCCCTGTAGAAGTGTGTAATGGTACAGGGCTTCCTTGGCTATCACGGCGATGATGCCCACGATAAGCGCGATGGTGTGGGGGCGTTGCAATGTCTCACCCTTGATGGCAGCCCACACGTCTTGCACCCCTTCGGTCATCAGCCCCAATGCGACCACTACCAGGATGATGCTGATGAGAAATGCGGCTAGGGTCTCATATTTGCCCCGGCCATAGCGGTATCGCTCGTCAACGCCCTTGCCCGATAAACGCACCATGGCATAGACCAGCGCATCGGTTACTGTATCGCTGATGCTGTGAATGCCATCGGCGAGGATTGCGCTTGAGTGGCCCAAATACCCTGTTACGATCTTCAATGCCGACAGGGAAATGTCGCTAGTCAATCCCACCAGCGTACACCGCTTTTCATTGCGGTTACGCCATCCCGGGGTGTTTATGTTGTGCTGTTCGTTAGTCATTGTTGATTGATGGGGTTGCCCATTTTTCGCCACAAAAATAATCAAATCCCTCCATAGCACCTCAATATATTAACAAATTTTGAATTAGTAACCTGTTGGGTTAGACCCATTGGAAAATCAATAAAAGCAACTTTTAATGGCATAAGACTACCGAAAACAGTAAATTATTGACGATTTTAAAGTTTTTGCCTTAAATAATTTGCGATTTTCAAAAGAAGTCTATATTTTTGCGATTGATAAAAAGGATTACTAACAAAAAAGTGTCAAAATGTAACTACGGTAAGCCGCTTGCTATCTTGGATGATGTCATTCATTGTACATTATTTTGAGATATCCTGGCATTAATTATACATGCTAAGGTTGTTGCTATTTTTGACTGCCACTCCAGTTCTGAACTGGAAATGGCGCATGAGGTTTAATGATGAGACCGCCACCAAATAGCGATTTAGGTGTGCCTCGCAGTAGTTGGATGACTGCCAGGTGCCCATGAACAGCCTACAGGAGGCGATTCACGATATCCCGGGCCTTGGCCCTGTAAAACGGCATAGCCGTTAAAACTGATTATTTATTATCTAAACATCAATAAAATGAAAAGGCCACTGAATTGTTTAATGCTTAGCGCATTACTGTATGTGATCGCTATGGCCATAGAGGGAAGTCATGACATTTCCCTGCCAATGAGCCATAACGACCACGGGTATTGTCGTGTCTCAACGATGCGGTGTACCTCTGGACATGATGCTATAGTTCAAGTAGGGACTGCCGGTGGTTATTTCATATCTAAATAAAGAAATAAAGCTAAGAGTTTTTTCATAAGTATAATTTTTTCATAAGTAATGGTTCATGAGAGTGCGTTGGGCGCACTGGGCGTACTCCGGTTTTGGTCTATTTTGGGTTTTAATGATTGGTACTGAATAATTGGTTAGTTAATGAATTAGGTGTTTAAAAATGAACAGTGCGCATTTTTTTGAATTTAATAACGGTATCATACTATAGGATTATGATGAGTATCGACAACATATATAAAAAGGTGTTAGCCTGGATTCCAGCCAAGGTTCCTGGTTTCACTGACGAGTGTGGCAAAGAAAAGAAAAAGCCAAATATTGTTTCAATCTGTGGGTGTAAAGAAGGCACGGCACCCTCGTATAGTGACGTGTCTTCTGAGCCCCCAGCAGAGCCTGTTTCATTTGCTGTGAACACGCTCATGCAGCCGGTCTTGAGTCTTATCTCAACATCAGCAAAAATGCTAGGGTCTATATAATTTCTTCATTCTGTGGTTTAATGGAGGTGCGTCTAACGCACTGGGCGCACTTCCTTTACCATGAGATTGAACTTCTTGAACTCAACTGTCAGTGCGTTTGAAAATGGATAAAGTCAAGTGTCTATATAGTTTTTTTCATAAGCAGTCCAAGTTTCATGGTGCGTCATCCCAGCGTGCTGGCGCACCATGAATGGCTTAAAGGCTGTTTCAATGCTATAAAAGAAAACTGTTTCATCTATTCTATACATGAGGGTGCTACATAAACCTTGAAGACACACGTATTTTGCGCACCCTCTTACCCATGGGATGTTGGAAACACATCAATGGTTCTCTCTCTAATATTTCCTTTGGGTGATGACGGCGTGTCACATGTTTTGTGACACGCCTCTTTTGGACAAATGCAACCCACAGGCGCACAAATTACTAATAAATGATAATAATTAATAAAATTTTGGTCAATTTGTAAAGAATGTTATATCTTTGCCTCGCAATAATCGACATTTAATTTTATTTACAATAATTCTTTAAAACATCATTTATTACATGAGGAAATTTATTTTGCTGCTGGTTGCCATCGTGGCGGCTGCACAGTTGTCGGCTGCCCCTGTTGATATGGCGACAGCTCAGAAAAAGGCTCAAACTTTTGTGAGCAACAATAGCGAGGCTAGGAAATTGATGAGTTCAAAAGCTGGAGATCAGTTTGTGCTCCATCGTGCTGTTATGGGCGATGTCAAGTTGGCTGAGCCTGTTTTCTATGTGTTCAATTCCAAGAACAGCTTTGTCATCATTTCAGGTGATGACCGTGCTGAGGTGGTTCTGGGCTATGGCGAGGGTAATCTCGACATGGATAATATCCCCGATAACATGAGGGTTTGGCTCGATGGCTACAAGAGGCAAATCGAGTACCTCCAGGAGCGTCCTGGATTGCAGGTTCAATTGCTGTCTGAGGTGATGGCTCCCTCGTTGAGGGCCCAGTCAGTGCCCCAGCTGCTTACCGCTAGATGGGACCAATCTCAGCCATTCTGGAATCAGTGTGTCTTCAACGGCACCCAGTGCTTGACGGGATGTCCTGCAACCTCGTTGGCTCAGGTGTTCTATTATTGGAAATATCCGACAGACCCGACTCCCTCAATATCCTCTTATTACTGTTCAAGTCTGGGTATGACTATTTCCGCTCTGCCTTCAACAACGTTCGACTGGGCTAACATGAGAGATTATTATGGTTGGAGTGGTGGCACTGGTACCGCTGCTCAAAAGGCTGCCGTAGCAACTCTGATGCGCTACATCGGCCAAGCTGAAAAGATGGGTTATGGTCCTGACGGCAGCGGCATCCCATCCAGTGAGACCAGCCGTATTTCTAATGCTTGTAAGACTTTTGGCTATGACAACAATGTGCGCGCCATTTACAAGACCAACGCATGGGGTCAGACCCTGTATAACGATACCCAATGGACCACCATGATTCAGAACGAATTGGTCGCTGGACACCCCCTCGTTTATTGCGCACTTTCGACCCAGAGTGGTCACGCCTTCAATGTTGATGGTTACAATGCCACCGACAACACCTACCGCATTAACTGGGGATGGAGTGGATCAGGTAATGGTTACTTCGCATTCAATGCATTCACCATCGATGGCGAGACATTTAACGACTACCAGTCGATGGTTATCGGTATCCAGCCTCCCGGTGGTATGGTTACATTCCCCGCACTGACCGTTGAGCCTACGGCTCTGACCTTTACTGCCAACACTGGTGCAACATCGTCACAGACTTTCCACGTGTCGGGTGTCAACCTCCTGGGTGATGTCACCTTTACCAGCAACCACGGCTGCTTCTCGGTTTCTCCCGCTAGCCTCACCGCTGCTCAAGTGGAGGCAGGCGCTACCGTGACAGTGACTTACACTCCTAATGCGGCTACCACCCACACTGGTAAGATCACTATTGCAAGCTCGGGTGCCGAGAGCAAGACTGTTGAGTTGACTGGTACCGCATCATCGGTTCCCACGCTCCATGCTAATCCCGATTCGTTGGAGTTCACTACCAATGTCGGTGAGCCTGTGACTCTGCCCTTTACCTTGAGTGGTCTCAACCTCACCAAGTTGGTACAGCTCTCAGTGCCTGCTGGCAGCGGCTTCTCACTTGACAAGACTGTTGTGACCAAGACTGCTGTGACCAATGGCATTGACATCAATGTGACTTTCAACCCCAACGCAGCTGGTATCTATAATGCTGTTGTTAATATCACCAGTCAGGGTGCTGATCCCATTACCGTTGTACTGAAGGGTACGGCCAACGTTGCAACCTACACTCCCGTGATGCAGCCCGCCAATGCGGCTTATATCACCTCGACCGGATTCCGTGCCGACTGGACCGACCAAACCCTTGCCAGCATGGTAGTAAACTATACCCTCGAGGTGAGCAACCAGGACGGCAGCACCGGTGACGCCAACTTTAGGCTTGTTGAGAACATCACCGATAAGTTCTACACGCTGGATAACCTCACCGCAGGCGCTACCTATGACTTCAGGGTTATGGCTCATTACGCCGATGGCTCTGAGAGCTTGTGGAGTAACACCCAGGAGGTAACCCTGTTGCAGGGCCATGCTTTCGAACTTGGTGACGTTAACCACGACGGCGCTGTAAGTATCGCTGATGTCACTGCGCTGATTGACTATCTGTTGGGAAGCGGTAGCAACATCTGCTTAACCTGTGCTGACGTGGCCGATGATGGTGCGATTACGATTGCTGATGTCACTGCCCTCATCGACAAACTGCTCTCGGGCAATTGATAGAATTGAGTAGCACTTAGAGCGCTTCTCAATTAGGACTAGGAAACGGTTCCTTGGCTGCGGATTGCGGCCCAAGGGACCGCTCCTTTTTTCTTGTCATGACGTGAAGGGTGAAGTGCCATTTTGATGAACAAATTGACCGATTCGTGGGATATAGTGCCCTGTTCGCTTACAAATCGTCGCCATTGAGTTAATATTTATAATTAATGCGGGAAATTATTTGAAATATTGTTATTGTTTTCGTAACTTTGCGCGTCTTAAAAACTGAAACATCTTTTATTTAATTAATTAACTATCGCTTATGAAAAAAATTCTATTTTTGTTTGTAGCCGTTCTTACGGCTTTACAAATGTCGGCTGCTGATGTGACTCCATCACAGGCAAAGGCCGCAGCTAATGCGTTTCTTGCAAAACAAGTAAAAGCTGGGCACATTAAAGCTGCTGCAGCAACCAACCTCCAGCTCGTCAAGGCTGAAGCCTCGGTGGCTAAGCCTTCAGCTATGGACTACTACATCTTCAATTCAACAAAGTCCTATGTAGTGGTTTCCGGTGATGATCTGGCACCCCAGATCCTGATGTACGGTGAGGAAGGTGCTCTTGACCTGAACAACATTCCTCCCGCAATGCAGTGGCTGCTCAACAAGTACAAATATCAGATTGACGGTCTCAAGGCTGGTACGATGGCTCCCGTGAAGGTTCCCAAGTATGCCACCACACCCGTTGCGCCGCTGGTAACCGCCAACTGGGACCAGAGCGCACCATACAACAACCAGTGTCCCACCAGTGGCAGTAGTCACGCCGTCACTGGTTGCCCGGCCACCTCGTTGGCGATGTGCTACTACAAGTGGAAATGGCCCGAGACTTATCCTGCATGCGCAGCCCTTTCTAATACTGGTGGACTCAGCGCTGCCGCTCTTCCCGAACGTGCCGCCGACTGGGACAATATCATCGACGAGTACACTGGTCCGACCAACTACAGTTCTACAAGTGCTCAGAAGAATGCCGTGGCATGGCTGATGCGCTACGCTGGCCAGTCTATTCCCGACTATCAGTACAGCACCAGCGCCAGCGGTGCCAACGACCCTGAAATCTATCAGGGTTGCCTTAATATGGGTTACACCGATGCCCAGTACCTCCTGCTCACCGAGCTTCAGGGTGGTGGTTGGAGCGGCTACTCCAATGGCCCTCAGCAGTACACCGACGCCCAGTGGAACGAATTCATGTTGAACGAGCTTCACAACGGCCGTCCCATCGAGTACCTGGCCTATGACTACAGTAGCTACCAGCTTTCGGGTCATGCCTTCAACGTGTTTGGCTGTGACGCCAACGGCAAGTACTATGTGAACTGGGGCTGGAGCGGTGACAGCAACGGCTATTGCACGCTGCACAACTTCACCACCGCAACTGGTGCAACCGGTCAGGCTGGTTCCTACGTCTTCAACTATGGTGAGGCCATGATTATCGGTATCGAGCCTCCTGCAGGAGCCCTCAACAATCCCAGAATCACGGTTAACCCTGCCACGCTCACTATGAACACCACCGTGGGCACTCCCGTTACTGCCACCTTCACCGTTACTGGAGCTAACCTCACTGGCAATGTGAACTTGAGCGTCAGCGGCAATAACGCCTTCTCATTGAGCACCACCAGCATTAGTGCTAATCAGGCTGCCAATGGCGTGAACGTCACTGTAACCTATAATCCCTCTGCGGTAGGTACTCACGAGGCTACTGTCACCTTGACCAGCACCGATGCTGAGGCTGTGACTGTTAAGCTCAATGGTAGTGCCGAGGCCGCTCCCTTGGAGACTTATCCTCCTGTGATGCTCGATGCCACCAATATCACTTCCACCTCGTTCACCGCAACCTGGACTGACCAGACTCCCGCCGAGAACGTGGAGAGCTACACCCTCTACGTGAGCGCAGAGCCCTTCGCGCCCGCAATTGCCCTGCTCGACTCGGTTGACTGGAGTGCGAATAACAATGTGCCCACTGGTTGGACTCAAACCGGTTTGACATATTGGAGCAACAGCAGTGCCTGCTACCTGAGCGATCAAGCCAATGGCTATGTAAAGAGCAAAACCTACGACCTCACCAATTATGACAAGGTGACTGTGATGATTTATTCTAATCCTTATCAGGGAGACAACACGCTCACCGTGGCCACCAGTGTTGATACCGAAACCCAGACTGTTCCGTCTAACAGCTCATTTGCATGGTATACCTTCGTTCTTGATTGCGCTAACAGCGACTATGTGAATATCACTTCCAGCGGTATGCCTGACTTGAGGTATGTGAAGGTTTATGCCGGTGACGCCAGCACAGCTAAGAAGGCTTCTGAGACCGGTGACGCAACCTATCGTGTCATCACTGGTATCACCAGCAAGAACTACACCGTTAATAATCTCACCGAGGGTGGTACGTTCAACTTCTATGTTGTGGCTAACTACGTCAACGGTACTATCGGCAACAGTAACATTAACGAGGTAACCCTCAGCGAGAGCACCCTGCAAAAGGAAACTCCTATCATGCTGCCCGCTAACGAGGAATACATCAACCTGACTCAATTCCGTGCAGACTGGACCCATGGTACACCCGCCGAGAATGTTGAGAGCTACACCCTTGAGGTGACTCCCAAGCCCGAGACTCCCGATGTGCCTGATCCCGTTATGCTCGAGGATGCTGACTTCACCAACCTGACTGCCGCCGAGAACTCCGATGGCTATTTGACTAACGTTGCCAGCTCGGCCAGCAGCTATCTGCCCGCTGGATGGACCGCACAGATTGGTCTGTGGGTAAACGATGGATTCATTATTTCAGGTTATCTGAGCGATAACACCTGTGGTATCACTTCTAAGACTTATGACTTCATCGGTTATGACAAGGTGACCATTGTCATGAGCGCTTATTCTTACTACGCAAGCAACTATGGCACTGCCACGATGCGTGTAAGGACCAGTGCCGGTTCTCAGGAGATTGCTCTTGCTACCGATGACTTCACCACCTATACCTTGGTACTTGACGTCGCTCAGAGTGACCAGATTGTCTTTGAGGGTGTTCAGAATCTCTTTGCTATCGAGGATATCAAGATCTATGCTGGTGACCTCAATGCAATTAACACCATGCTCATGGCACAGGAGACCGGCGATGAGAACAGCCGCCTGATCACTGGCATCACCGACAAGTTCTACACCGTTGAGAACCTCGCAGCCGAGGGCACGTTCCTTTACAGGGTTAAGGCGCTCTACATCGACGGTACCGAGAGCAACTGGAGTAACATCGAGGAGGTGACCTTGTTCCAGAACGGTCATGGCTTCGACCTGGGTGATGTTAACCACGATGGTTCTGTGACTATCAAGGACGTAACCGCCCTGATTGACTACCTGTTGGGCAATGGTGACGTTTGCATGATTTGCGCTGACGTTAATGCTGACGGTGAGGTAACCATCAAGGATGTGACCAACCTCATCGACATGCTCCTTGGCAACACTGCCAATCGCAAGTTGGCCCGTCCTGAGCGACTGATTGCCTGGTAATTGAAGTGTTGACTAAAGTGTCCTCATTTGTCTGAAGCAAATCGCGAGTAGAATTGCGTCTTGTAATAGGCCAATAGAGAAGCACTTCTAGAAATCTGGAGACGGTTCCCATGGTACAATCCATGGGGACCGCTTTTTTATCTTGGTAGGGCAAAAAGTCACTCGGATGAACAAATAAGCCTGTTAAGAAGATGCGACAGACGAATCCTTGCAAATTGAAGTAATTGTGAGTTGTTTTGCGATAAAAACTAAAAAATATTTGGAAAAATGTATATGGTTGTTGTACCTTTGCAAATTATTAAAAACTGAAGCATCTTTTTGTTAAATTTATCAACACTTATGAAAAAAATTCTATTTCTTTTCGCTGTCGTTCTTACGACTCTACAAGTGTCGGCTGCCGATGTGACCGCATCACAGGCAAAGGCCGCAGCCAGCGCGTTTCTTAACAAACAAGTAGCCACAGGGCAACTTAAGGCCTCTGCCGCTTCAGGTCTCCAGCTTGTCAAGGCTGAAGCCTCGGTAGCCAAGCCCTCGGCAGTGGACTACTACATCTTCAACTCGGCAAAATCCTATGTAGTGGTTTCCGGTGATGATCTGGCCCCCCAGATCCTGATGTATGGTGATGAGGGATCACTTGACCTGAACAACATTCCTCCCGGCATGCAGTGGCTGCTCAACAAGTACAAATATCAGATTGACGGCCTCAAGGCTGGTACCATGATGCCAGTGAAACTCCCTAAGTTTGCTACCACACCCGTTGCTCCGCTGGTAACCGCTAACTGGGACCAGAGCGCTCCTTATAACAATGCTTGCCCCTCTAGTGGCGGTAGTCACGCTGTTACCGGTTGCCCGGCTACTTCGCTGGCTATGTGCTACTACAAGTGGAAATGGCCCTTGACCTACCCTGCATGTGCAGCTCTTTCTAATACTGGTGGTCTCAGCGCTGCAGCTCTGCCTGAGCGTGACGCCGACTGGGATAACATCATCGATGAATATACTGGTCCTACCAACTACAGCTCTACTGCCGCGCAGAAGGAAGCTGTGGCATGGCTGATGCGCTACGCTGGCCAGTCCATTCCTGATTATCAGTACAGTGTCAGCGCCAGTGGTGCCAACGACCCCGAAATCTATCAGGGTTGCCTCAACATGGGTTACACCGATGCCCAGTACCTCCTGCTCACCGAGCTCGTATCATCTGGCTGGACCTATACCAATGGACCGCAGCAATACACCGATGACGAGTGGAACGCGTTCATGCTGAACGAGCTCTATAACGGCCGTCCCATCGAGTACCTAGCCTATGACGTTAGTTACGGTTACAGCGTTTCGGGCCATGCCTTCAACGTGTTTGGTGTAAATGCTAGCGGCCAGTATTATGTGAACTGGGGCTGGAGCGGTGACAGCAACGGCTATTGCACGCTGCATAACTTCACTACAGCTACTGGTGCAACCGGTCAGGCTGGTTCCTACGTCTTCAACTATGGTGAGGCCATGATTGTTGGCATCGAGCCTCCCGCTGGCGCCCTTACCGATCCCAGAATTAAGGTTAACGCCTCAACGCTCGATATGAACGCTATCGTTGGCAATCCCGTGACCGCTACCTTCACCGTTACCGGTTACAACCTCGTTGGCAACATTGCCCTGAGCATCAGCGGCAGTAATGCCTTCTCATTGAGCACCACCAACATCAGTGTTGCTCAGGCCGAGAATGGTGTGAACGTGACTGTAACCTATAATCCCACTGCTCCTGGTAACGATGAAGCCACTGTTACATTGACGAGCACCGATGCTCCTGATGTGACGGTTAAGATTAATGGTATTGCCGAGCTGGAGACCTATGCTCCCGTGATGCTCGAGGCTAGCAATATCACCTCCACCTCGTTCAAGGCCACCTGGACCGATGAGACTCCTGCCGAGAACGTGGAGAGCTACACCCTCTATGTGAGCGCTGAACCCTTCAAGCCTGCAGTTGCCCTGCTCGACTCGATTGACTGGACTTCAAGTAACAATGTACCCGCCGGCTGGACTTCATACCGTCTGAACACTTATAGCTCCAATAGCGCTTGCTACTTGAGCAATGACGGCTATGTCAAGAGCAGAACTTACGACCTCACAGGTTATGACAAGGTGACCGTGATGATTTATTCTGAGCCTTATGGCTCCGGTAACACCCTCACCGTTGCTACTAGCGCTCAAACCAAGACCATTAATATGCCCGCCAATAGTAGCGTCTTCGAGTGGTATACCTTCGTCCTGGATTGCAATACAAGTGACTATATCAATATTACTACCCAAGGTCTGCCCGACATGAGGTACGTGAAGGTTTATGCCGGCGACCTCACCAATGCGATGACCGCTAAGGCCAGCGAAACTGGTGACGCTACCTATCGTGTAATCACTGGTATCACCGACAAGAGCTATACGGTTAAGAATCTCACCGAGAACGGCACCTTCTACTTCTATGTTATGGCCAACTACGTTGATGGCGGTGTATGCGACAGTAACATTGAGGAGGTTACCTTGTTCGGTGGTGGCCACGATTATGAGCTTGGTGATGTGAACCATGATGGCGCTGTCTCGATCAATGATGTGACCGTCCTGATTGACTACCTCTTGGGTAACGGTGAAATCTGCATGACCTGTGCTGACATGACTGGTGAAGGCGAAATCAGCATCGCCGATGTCACTGCCCTTATCGACAAGTTACTCGGCAATAATTAATTAGAGTTATCGAGTTAATCAACGATAAAACCTATCGCGTTTGCGGGATGCCCATTGCCGGGCGTCCCGCAATTTTTTATTATCATGTGAGGGTTGAGGTCTGATTTTGGGCTAAATTATTTCAAGTGCGAAACATGAGGCTTTTTCAAAATGGATAGTAACAATATTGCCTGGACAAATGATGATGTGGTTAAGTGTGGATAAAGATGCTCTTGTTAAAGGACTGAAATATAATATGATAGGTATAAAATGAAAAGACTCGCCATCACGGCGAGTCCAGTTCAATCTCTTAAATCATTACCTTATGAAAAAAATTATTACCCAAAAAGTGGTGCAAAGGTACGGCTAAATTTGATACGGCAATGGTTTTGAAAGTTAAAAAACATTAAATGCAGAAATTTTTCTGCATTTAATGTTCTAATCACTATGTTTGCCACTCGCGTAGTGGCGTCATATGGCTCAACTCAACAGGATGTCAATGAGGACGGTTACATCACTGATGTTGACCTCTCCATCGCCATTCAGGTCGCCTCGCTCGAGCATTTCTTCATCAACGCTGCTGCTTAGCAAGATGTCGACAAGGACGGTTACGTCGCTGATGTTGACCTCTCCGTCGTTATTCAGGTCACCAAGCAGATAACTATACTGGTCAGTGATGTCGGCTACAGTGTATTTATTGGTTGTCGAGGTGACTTCCAGGTAGATGTCATGGCTAATGCATGTAATATCCACACTCTGATGCTCGCTATCGCCCTGGCTGAGTACGACATTAAACACGTAGTCCTCGCTGTTAACGTTAAAGGTGCGGTAGTAGAACTTCTGTCCCATAACCGTCGTCGTGGCGGTAACATTCACGCCAGGCCAGCTGTCGCTTATTGCACCAGTGTTGTCCCAAGCGTAAATATAGATACTGCTCCAGTTGTTGGGCGCGACAGTCGGGTCTTTGACGTAAACAGTGGCAGTGTAGGGTACAAATCCGTGGAAAATATACTCGCGCTGCACGACGTTGCGCACGCGTCCGTCAACAAGAACGCCAGCGGTGAGCACGGTATTGTCGGTGAACGTTAGGCTCACTTGTCCGATGGCTTGGGGACTGTTGGCGGTGGGGGTGGAGCCATTGGTGGTATAAACAATGACTGCATCACTCTCGCTGGCAGTGATGGTGACAGTCACGCTGCCTTGATATTGACCTGAGGCCTTATCAATGGTGAGGGTGGGGGCTGAACCTGTGTAGTTGGTCACGGTGTGGTCATAGGTGCCATTGATGTAGTAGCCGTGGTTGATGAACGTCAGGTCGCTGGTCTGGGTACCGTCAGTGACAAAGATGATGCCCGTAGGATCACTAGTGGCGGTGCCCTCATAGTCCCATTTCCAGATTTTTCGTGTGCCGTCGGCGGTGGTGCCCATCAGCGTCATGGCTTGGCCGGGCCATGAGCCGCCAGTGAAGTTGCTGCTGCTGTTCCATACCCAGGTGGTCACGTTGCTCACGTTCATGTCGGTCTCGAGGAATGCGTTCAGACCGTCTTCCTCACAGCTGGGTTCATATGGCTCCAGTGTCGAGGGCTGGGTGCTGCCGTTGCCCTCGCCGTTGTTGCTCGACAGTTCCTCCTCAGTACCGTCATAGCTCAGCACTGTGCCGGCATTGGCGCTGCTGGTATAAAGATATGGACCGTCATTGCCGATCTTTCCAGGGGCGGGAGTGAGGCTCGTCGAGAGCACATACACGCGCATGTTGCCCTTGCCGCTGCACGACGTGGTTGTGAGTGTGCCATTGGTGACCGTTTTCACATCGCCGGTAACGCAGTCGGTGTAGGTGCCGTTGAGCACGCCAGTGAACGTTGCAGGACCGTTGATGGTTACGAGCACGTAGCTGTCGGTGGTGCTGTCGGTATAGCGGCGCTTGAAGGCATAGCCACCACTGGAGGAGCAGCCCGTGGTGCTGTATTGGCCTTTGCGCAGTGCGGGAACGGCTTGGCGTATCTGGTTCAATCGTTGCAGGTGCTTGACGAGCGGTTTGCTCAGCGTAGCGGCCAGGTTGCCTGTGGCACCCGTGGCCGTACCGAAGTCGGTTGCTGTCACGTTACCCTTGATGTAGCCGCCATAATAAGCGCGTCCGCTGTCCTTAAGCGAGCCGTTGCCACCCGGGTCGATGGTCTTGCCGGCCTTGAACTCGATTTCACTGCCGTAGTACAAGCACGGGATGCCACGGAAGGTGAACATGAATGACAGATTCTCGGCCCACTGGTTCGTGCCCTCGTTAAAGCGGATGTTGTCGTTGGGACCGGGGCTGTAGTCGTGGCTATCGACATAGACCACGTTGTAGGTGGCGTCGTTGTAGTATTTGTCGCCGTTGATGGCGAGGTCCCAAACGCTGCCGATGTTATGGAACGAGTAGTGGACGGGGAAGTCAATGACATTCAGCCCCGAGGCGCGGCTCACATCGGGAGCGTGGTAGGTGTTGCCGTTGAGGACAGCGTTGCTCGATGTGGGCATCGCGCTGCTTGTCTCATGACTGTTGTCGGCATACATCTGTTGGCAGGAGCTGATGTTGTCCAGCGAACTCAGGTCAGTACTCTCATAAATGGCGATATTATCCCAGTAGCTCGCATCATCGTTCCAACTGTAGTTTTTGTTTTCGGCCCATGTGTAGAAATAAGGCGACAGCACGGGCTGGTTGCGGTAGGTCACGCTACCCTGATAGCGGGCGCATACCTCGGTGCACATGAAGAAATCCCCCTGGTTTAAGCGTTTGTAGCGATATTGCTCACCCAAAGCCTGGAAGGCGGGAATATAGATCTTGTTGAACGTCAGGCGCGCGATATGACCACCGGTGTCGATACGGAAGCCGTCAACGCCCATCTTGATGAACGATCCGTAGCAGTTGATGAGATACTCGGCCACAGCTGGGTTCTCGGTGTTCAGGTCAACGCAGTCACCAGCGATCTGTGCCCACCAGCGCGTGTTGTCGTCCCAGTTGAACTGTCCGAAGTGGTGCCAGTAGTTATGATTGTCGTGGTTCTGGTTGTCGGTGTTCTTCATCATCTTTAAACGCGCGTCATACTGCTGGCCCGAGGGTAGGCTGCTGTAATTCGTTGGCAGTTTGCCGCCCACCGAGTCGGTGGTGTAGGGGAGCATGCACTCGTTAATTTTGTACTGGTTGGCGTTGCGGTCACGTGTAAACAATTTGCACAGGTGTTCCTCGCCAAAGTTGCCCGTGTGGTTCAGCACGACGTCGAGCAGCACCTTGATGCCTCGTGCGTGGGCTTCGTCAACAAGCGTCTGGAACGTGGTGTCGCCGCTCTCGTAGCGGTGGTCGACACGGGAGAAGTTGCTCGCGTGATAGCCGTGGTAATCGAGGCCCGACGCGTTCTCGACGATGGGCGTTACCCACACCGCCGTGAATCCCAGCGCCTTGATGTAGTCCAGCTTGTCGATCAAGCCCTTGAAATCACCGCGCCAGCACGGGTCGCCGCTGTTGGCGGCGCCAGCGTCCCAGCACTGAGCGTTGTTGCTCGGGTCACCGTCATAAAAGCGCGTAGTGATCACAAAATAGATGCTCTCATCACGAAAGTCGTTACGCGGCCCAATGAATGCCGCCCATGCCTGCTGTGCCGTTAACACGGCTAGCAATAGCATGCTTAACTTGAAAAAGGTCCTTCGGTTCTTCATATTGCACAAACTATTATAATTATTAAAAAAACATGTGTAAATTTACTCTTTAAAATATTCCTAATAAAAACTTTACCCCCTGATATATGGATATTTTTCTATGCAATCGTTTGCATGTGCTGCCTGTATTTATTGTTCTCATTTAACTGTTTGTGATTGATGTAAAAAAACAGGGGCGCAAGAGAAATCTTGCGCCCCTGTTGTCATACGGGTGTCCCGCTAATTCCTAATATCTAAGGCCTAATTTCTAAAAGCTAAAGCCTAAGACCTAAAGCCTAAATTAATAGCCGAAGATATCCTCGAGGGTGAGACGACGGATCGGACCGATCTTTTCGAGGGCCTCCATGTCAAGTTCCTTCTCGTCGCCGAGGATGAGGTAACGATAGGGTTTTCCTGCCATCGATTGCTGCTCAAACTTGACGATGTCGTTCAGTTTCAGGTTAGGCAGAGCCTTGAATACCACTGAGTTGATGTCGTAGTCCAGGCCCAGACGCTGTGCCGACATGTAGCTATTCAAAACGCCACTGCGAACAACGCGGCGGCTGGCCAGCTTCTTCATCAGCGACTCCTTAGCCAAGGCGAATGCAGCCTCACTCTGAGGAATGGTACCCACGATGTTGTTGAACTCGCGAACGCAGTCCATCATCTTGTCGTTCTGGGTGATGATGTAGGTCATGGCATACTCGGGATGACCCATCTCATAGGGCTGACGGTAGTAGGCGGCTGCCGAGTAGGCCAGACCGCGTGCTTCGCGCAACTCCTGGAAGACGATGGCGTTCATGCTGCCGCCGAAGTACTCGTTGAACAGGTTGATGGTTGCGGCGTGCTCGGGAGCCCACTGGGTGCCCTCGTTGTGGTACTGCACCATGTAGATGTTCTTGGCCTCGTAGGGGGCAAGCAGGATCTCGGTGCGGGGGGTGGGCTGCTCCATGTAAGGCGTGCCCACGGGAACAGCTGCCAGGTTCTTCTTGGTCTTGTGTACCTTGCTCAGGCACTTATTCAATTCCTTCTCGGTCATGGGACCATAGTAAACCACAGTGTGCTTCATGTTGCGCAGGCCCTTCACGAGGTCGAGTAGCTCGGCGGGATTGGTGTTGCGCAGCTGCTGCTCGCTCATGATGTTGGTGTACTCGTTGCGGGGACCATACATACCATATTCGTTCAGACGGCTGAAGCACTCGTCTTGGCTGCTCTTGGCATCGTTGCGGCTCTTGAGGATGACGTCAACCATGCTCTTGTAGGCGTCCTCATCGACTTGGGCGTTTTGCATGAGGTCCTCGGCGAGCTTAAGTGCCTCGGGCATGTTCTCGCTCAGACCGCTCAGGGTCAGATAGGTCTCGTTGTCGCTCACGTTCATCGAGATGTTGCAGGCCAGCTTGTACAAGCGCTGCTTGAACTCGGTAGCGCTCATCTTCTTGGTGCCCAGGTAGTCCAGGTAGCCCAGGGCGGTGCCATAGCGGTTGTCGGCGGTGTTACCGAAGTCATACTTGTAGGTGAGCTGGAACAGGTCGTCCAGGTCGTTGTGCTTGTAGAGCAGCGGCAGCTTCTTGCTGGTCTGGCCGACGGTCATCTCCTTGCTGTAGTCCACAAACTGCGGCTGGATGGGCTCGACGATCTCGCTCAGGATGTTGCGCACGAAGTCGCTCTGCTTGTCGCGGTTGGTGGGGATGGGGGTGATGGCAGGCTTGTCGATCTTCTTCTCGGTGGTGTCAACGCCCATGCGCTTGTACACGCACACGAAGTTGTTGTCCAGCAGGTAGCGGTTGGCAAAGTCCACGATCTGCTCCTTGGTCATGCCGGCCATGCGGTCCAGTTTGCCCACTTCCTGAGCCCAGTCCACGTGGTTGATAAATGCGTTGACCAGTTGGCTGGTGCGTGCCCTGTTGTTGTCGAGGGCGCGCAGGTACTGCAACTTGTTGTTGTTGACCACGCTCACCAGCAGGTCGTCATCAAAGTTGCCGGCGCGCAGTTTGGCCAACTCGCCCAGCAGGAGTTCGCGCACTTCCTCCAGGGTCTGTCCCTCGTTGGGATAACCCATGAGCAAGAGCATCGAGTAGTCGGTCATCTCATCGCTGTAAGCGCCAGCGCCCATCACTTTGAGGGGCTGGTTCAGGTTCAGGTCAATAAGGCCTGCCGTGCCGTTAGAGAGCATCTCGGCTACCACGTCCATGGTGTCGACCTGGAGGGTATTGCCCGCGTCAAAGCGCCATCCCAATGCCACAAACTCGGCCTCCTGACCAATGACGGTGGTGTCGATGGGCGCTGTGATGGGCTTGAGGGGAGCGAACTCGGGACGATAGATGTTGTTGTTGGGCTTCCAGCTGCCAAAGTAGCGCTCCAGGATGGCGATGACCTCGTCGGGGTCAAAGTCGCCAGCCATACAGATGGCCACGTTGTTGGGGCAGTAGTAGTTGTGGAAGTAGTTCTTGATATTGGTGATCGACGGGTTCTTCAGGTGCTCCTGGGTACCGATAGTCGTCTGGGTGCCATAGGGGTGGGTGGGGAACATCTTAGCGCTCAGGGCCTCGAAAATCTTTCTCTGGTCCTGTGCGATACCGATGTTGTACTCCTCATACACGGCCTCGAGCTCGGTATGGAAACCGCGGATTACCATGTTCTGGAAGCGGTCAGCCTGGATGCGAGCCCAGCGGTCCACCTCGTTGGCGGGAATGTCCTCTGTATAGCAGGTGACGTCGGTGCTGGTATAGGCATTGGTGCCTTGACCGCCGATGCCGGCCATCAGTTTGTCATATTCGTTGGGAATGTTGTACTGTGCAGCCAACTGCGAGATGCTGTCAATCTCGTGATAGAGTTTGCGACGGAGCTCGGGATCCTTCACGAGGCGGTACTGCTCGTAGCGGGCCTCGATGGTGTCGAGCAGGGGCTTCTCGGCGGCATAGTTGCTGGTGCCGAACTGCTGTGTGCCCTTGAACATCAAGTGCTCCAGATAGTGGGCCAGACCGGTGGTCTCGGCGGGGTCGTTACGTGAGCCGGTGCGCACGGCGATATGCGCCGAGATGCGTGGACTCTGGTGGTTAACACTCAAGAACACCTTGAGGCCGTTGCTCAACGTGTAGCATTGCGTGGCCATGGGATCACCTGGATAGGTGGTTGCCACAGGCTTCTGTGCTGCCATGCCCAAGAATGCAAGGGCGGCAAGCAATGTCAGAAAAAACTTTTTCATGCTGTCTAAAAATATTGTTGGTTAAAAATTAATTAGTTGTCGCATTAACGCTCGCAAAGGTAAGTATTTTTTTTAATAGTTGAGAATGAATAGAGTGAATAGTTGCCTGTCGTTATTACATAGTGCACCTGAATAGATTTTCTGAGGGCTGCCATTACATTATTTTACTAGGATTGGTAAATATAGAAAAATTTCAGTAATTTTGTGCGAATTTTATGATATTAGATTCTGTAACTTAATTATTAATCGCTGAGCTATTCCGTGTGCTACGTTTTGGTTTCCATAGTTCTGATTGCTGCGGTATGGCTCATAAACAAACTAAAAACATGAAGATTACCATTTTAAAGAAATTCTTGTGTGTGTTTTTGTTCGTCGTCTTTAGCGTGTTGACCGCATCGGCCATTCCAGCCCATCCCAAGCCCGTAGATGTCACTCAAAGTGACGGCAGCAGTCTGACCATACGTTTAGTCGGTGACGAGTTTTACCATCGCACGATGACAACCGATGGCTACACCTTGCTGCAACGGAGCAATGGTGATTATGTCTATGCCGTTGAGTCGGGATCGACTTTGGTAGCCAGTGATGTGGTGGCGCATAATCCACAGATGCGTAATGCGGGCGAGTTGAGGATGCTATCCAAGGTCCAGAAAGGGCTGATTGACAAGACAATGGTTGCTCAGGGTAAGGCCATTCGTAGTTCCCGTGACCAGCTGAATGCTTCCACCCGTACCGATTACCAGAACTTCCGTGGCCTGCTGATTCTTATCAACTTCAACGATAGGACGTTCAACTATGGCGGTGATTATTTCGAGGCTATGATGAACCAGAAGAATTACACTGGATTCTACCGCACCGATGGTAGCTTTGTTCCTTGCACGGGTAGTGCCAGGGACTATTACTATGACAATAGCATGGGAGTGTTTGACCCGGTATTTGACGTGGTTGGCCCTGTGACGGTCAACTATTCGTGCACCTATCCCAATGGTACTTCAGTAAGCAATATCTTTATCTCAGCCATTAATGCGTTGAACCCGACTGTCGATTTCAGCCGCTATGACGGCGACGGGGATGGTGTGGTGGACATGATCTATTTTGTTGTCGCAGGTTACACCTCCAACTTCAGTGGAAATAACAGTGGCTACCTGTGGCCACACCAGTCTTATCTGTATTACTACACTTACCAACGCTACGAAGGCGTTTATTTGGGTCGCTATTCCTGCTCGGGCGAGATCTACGGCTGGGAAGACTATGGTTACACCGACCCCGATGGCATTGGCACGATTTGCCATGAGTTCACCCATGCTCTGGGCATCATGGACCTCTATGATACTGACTACAGTCAGAACGGACAGGCCAACGATCCCGGCGATTGGGACGTCATGGCTGGCGGCGGTTACATGAATAATTCTCGCACGCCTGTCGGGTACTCCTTGTGGGAGCGTTATCGCTTAGGCTTTGCCGACCCGGTAGAAATCAACGAGAAGAAGGCCGGTTATACCTTGGAACCCCTCAATACGAGTAACACGGGCTACTGGATAGACACGCCCCACAACAATGAGTTCTTCATGCTTGAGAACCGCCAGAAAACGGGATGGGATGCCTACCTGCCCGGTCACGGTATGCTCATTACCCGCGTCGAGTATAATCAAAGCGCATGGAATAACAATACCATTAACGCTAATGCTTCCCACATGTACTATGAGCTCCTGAGGGCCGGCAATGGCACTGGATCCCACTCACATGATCCGTTCCCTGGTACCAATCATGTGACAGCGATCAATAACTTGACCACACCCAGCCTCTTGACCTGGAGTGGACAAGCCAATGAATACGGCCTTGACAACATTGCCGAGAACAACGGCATCATCACCTTTAACGTGGTGAATGGCGACGGAACCACTCCCGGACACGGCTTTGAGATGGGTGATGTCAACCATGACGAGTCAGTAACAATCAAGGACGTTACCGACTTAATCGACTACCTGCTAGGCAGTGACGTGGAAATCTACACCGTTTGTGCCGATGTGAACGGTGATGAGGAGATTACCATTGCCGATGTGACGGCTCTCATCGACGTGCTCTTAGGCAATAACTGATGACATTTGCCTATTGGGGTTTTTCTCCGATAATGATAACTGGCCCTGTGCTTTGGGAGAAAAGCATAGGGCCAGTTGCATGAGTTAATATAAAGAATACTAGTGGAGAATAAGCTAGAAATGGTAAGCTTCTGATACGCTATTTGGATAATATTCAATACATTGATAATCAGTTGGTTGTGGTGATTGAGCCTTTTGCTTTCTTTTTTATATTGCGCATTTATGCTTAAAATGCGGAAAATATGGTGGTTATGTCGATTTTTTTTCGTACTTTTGCGCGATTTTTTACATTATTATAGTAATTTTTTATGACACCTACTACAAAAACCATCGTACTGAGTGACGGACGTGAGATCACTCTGCAGACTGGAAAGCTTGCTGAGCAAGCCGATGGAGCTGTTGAATTGAGGTTCAACAACACGATGTTGTTGGCCACCGTATGTTCGGCCAAGGAGGCCGACGAGGGCGTGGACTTCATGCCCCTCACTGTTGAATACAAGGAGAAGTTCTCCGCTTATGGACGTTTTCCCGGCGGTTTCACCCGCCGCGAGGGCCGCGCAAGCGACTATGAGATTTTGACGGCCCGCTTGGTGGACCGCGTGCTCAGGCCGCTGTTCCCCTCTAATTATCATGCCAACACGATCGTTCACATCTTGATGTTCTCGAGCGACGGTGTTGACGCCCCCGATGCACTGGCAGGTCTTGCCGCATCGGCAGCCATCGCGGTGAGCGATGTGCCTTTTGAAGAGCCCATTGCCGAGGTGCGTGTGGCACGCATCGACGGTGAATTCGTTATCGACCCGACTTTTGAGCAGATTGAGAAAGCTGACATGGAATTAATGGTAGGTGCGACTTACGATAATATTATGATGGTCGAGGGCGAAATGGACGAAGTGAGCGAGGATGACCTGATTGCCGCTTTGAAGGCTGCCCATGAGGCTATCAAGCCCATGTGCCTGATTCAGAAGGAGTGGGCCAAGGAACTGGGCGTTGCTAAACGTGAGTACTGCCACGAGACCGACGACGAGGAACTCCACGAGCGCGTGCGCAAGGAGATTTATCCCAAGTGCTATGCTGTTGCTCAGGCTGGTAAGGCCGACAAGCAGTGGCGCAACGAGACCTTCCAGAAGGCCTATGACGACTTTATGGAGACTATCCCCGAGGAGGAGCGTGAGGAGAAGGAACCGATGATCAAGCGCTACTATGAGGAAGTTCAGCGCGACGCCGTTCGCCGTTGCATCCTCGACGAGCACATCCGCCTGGATGGCCGCAAGACCAACGAGATCCGCCCCATCCTCTGTGAGCCCGACTATCTGCCTTATCCCCACGGCTCGGCCCTGTTCAAGCGTGGCGAGACCCAGGCGCTGGCTACTGTAACGCTGGGCACCAAGGACGATGAGAAGCTCATCGACGACGTGCTGCGTCACGAGAACGAGCGTTTCCTGCTCCACTATAACTTCCCCGCATTCTCGACGGGTGAGGCCCGTGCACCCCGTGGCGTAAGCCGTCGCGAGATTGGTCACGGTAATCTGGCTCATCGCGCCCTCAAGCGCATGATTCCCGAGGACAACCCCTATTGCATCCGCATCGTCAGCGATATCCTGAGCAGTAACGGTTCATCATCGATGGCAACCGTCTGCGCTGGTTGCATGGCATTGCTCGATGCCGGTATCAAGCTCAAGAAGCCGGTTGCCGGTATTGCTATGGGTCTGATCACCGACGAGGGTAACGTGAAGCATGCCGTGCTGAGCGACATCTTGGGAGATGAGGACCACTTGGGTGATATGGACTTCAAGGTAACTGGTACCGTTGACGGTATCACCGCTACCCAGATGGATATCAAGTGCGATGGTCTGCCTTATGAGATTCTCGAGCAGGCATTGCACCAGGCTAAGGAAGGCCGCCTCCACATCCTCAACCTCATCAACGAGGCTATCCCTGCTCCTCGCGAGGATTACAAGCCTCACGTGCCTCGCATCGTCACCATGACCGTGGACAAGGAGTTCATTGGCGCTATCATTGGCAAGGGTGGCGAGGTTATCCAAGGTCTCCAGGAAGAGACTGGTACGACCATCAGCATTGAGGAAATTGACGGCAAGGGAATCGTCGAGATCGCAGCCGCCAACAAGGATAGCATCAATGCAGCTGTTGCTCGCATCGAGGCCATTATCGCTGTACCCGAGGAGGGTCAGGTCTACACTGGCAAGGTGGTTAGCATCCTCGAGTTTGGCGCATTTGTCGAGTTCATGCCTGGCCGTGACGGTCTGCTGCATATCAGCGAAATCAGCTGGGATCGTCTTGCCGACATGGAGGCCGCAGGCCTGCATGAGGGCGACGAGGTTACTGTCAAGCTTATCGAGATTGATAAGAAGACCGGTAAGTTCCGCCTGTCGATGCGCGCCCTGCAGGAGAAGCCCGAGGGTTATGACGAGCGTCGCCAGGGTGGCGGCCCCCGTGGTCCCCGTCCCGGTGGCAACGGCAACGGTGGTAACCGTGGTCCCCGTCCCAACGGTCCTCGTCCCATGGGTGGTGGCAACAACCGCGGTCCCCGTCCTAACGGCCCGCGTCGTCCCCGCCGTGACGACCGTCGCGACGACGAGTAACATGCTCAACTCCTCCCTCAAGATAGGGGCACAGGAACATAACATCAACAAAACAAGTGCCGAGGCCAAAAGCCTCGGCACTTTGTCTTCCGTTTTATTCGTTATCTTCGTTCAAATCTTAGTTCCTTAGCACCTTAGTGTGGTGTCCAGAGCGCGGATGCCTCTTTAACCTCTAACCTTTAACCTTTAACCTGCTCGCGCAGCGAGCATCTTTAGTCGTCCATTCCCATGAATTGGCCTGAACGGTCAAAGCTCAACTCCATGCCATTGTTGAGCTCGATCTCATAGCCAAAGTGTTCCTTGTGGATCTTGACGATAGGCAGCTGATAGTTGCTCTTTACATAGGTGGCAATAGCCTTCGGGATGAAGACAGCGGGAACGCCTTTTCCTCTCGATTCAATGGTCTCCCACTGGTTATTGGCATCAAAGTCTAGTTGGGTACCGTCGTTCAGATAGACGTCATATTCCATGCCGCCGTTATCGTGATCGGGTTCAACACCAGTAATCGTGGCATTGGGGAAATTCTGCTTGATAAAAGTGGTGATGGGGTCGGGCAGCGATTGGGCTGTAGCAACAGGAGCTGAAGCGGCGGGCTGGGCTTGGACCATGGTTGAATCGGCAGGAGCAGCTTGCACTGGTTGTTCTTGGGTTACAGGCACTTGCTGCTGATAAGCATCATTATTATTACCGGTACATGACCAAAGCGTAAACATCATTACGCCGATAAACAATACTTTATAATACATTTTGTTCATTTGTTAGGATTTTTAATGATTAATCGTCAATGTCAATGACCTGGAATGAGGGGCTGTATTCCACTTCAAGTCCATTGTTGAGCTTTACCTCATAGCCGCGACGGTTGCGGTCGAGTTTGAGGATAACGGCGCCAGGGAACGTGGCATTCACATTCGCCTTGATTTGCTCAGGAATCAGTTCGGTGGGAACAAGCGATGAGCGGCAGTCAATCTCTTTCCAGTTGCCATTCTTGTCAAATTCCACTTTCTCACCGCTCTCGTAGCGGATTGTGTAATCATCCCAATCAACGGTCACAACAAGTGGAACCTTATTGGCAAAATACTGTTTGAGAAGGGCTTGAGCAGCTTCAGGCATCTGACTGAAAGTGATTACTTGGTCATGGTCGGCCTTGGCGTTGAAACTCATGGTCATCATGACAACCAACAAAAGGATTGCTTTTATACTTTTCATTGTATTTAAATTTGGTAATGTAATAGTTTTGAATGTGGCAAAGGTACAATAATTCTTGGAATCATAAAGGGTTTATCAGTAATTTGCTTCAAGATGCTTTTTATGGTCAATAGGTGGCTTCGATTTTTCTGCTGATGTATGCAGAAAAACCCTGCTGAGATAAGAATGAACAGTTCCAACAAGAACGCTTGACTATAAGATATATTCGGTATAATAACCGACGATGTCTAGCGCTTCCATAACGGTGTCCATCATCGTGGGGAAGAATATCCAGATCAATAACATAAAGGAAAGAATGACACAGATGGAAACCAGAACTTGGCGCCATAGTGTTCCCCATATCCCATAACCGAATAACTGCTTATAACCGATGAAATAATAGACCAAAATCAACAACTCGTAAGCAACAGTGCTGAATATGGATTGTGTAAAATCAAGCGGTATTGTCAATAATGACAGCACTTTGGCTATGGCGTGTGGGGAACACTGTGGCGCGTGGTCTTGGCTTTGGTTTGCGCTCACCTGTTGGCACTTCTGTTTTTGGGAATAGATTTCATTTGCCACCTGATTCAGACGGTGATTACAATTTTGTCGATGGGTTTAAGCTCTTTATAAAACTGCTCAACAGGATGCTGACCAACTCAGACGTATAGACCCAGGTCGTGTCATCTTTTATTTATAGCAAGCGTAATTGCGCTTCGCATGGGAAATCAAATACCATCAGTAAGACCATTAAATAAAAAATTTTGCTTAATTTCGCAGCCGTTATGACAATGCAACGTTAAGGACCTTAGGCCTCAATACTAACAGTGGATATCAAAGCAACATATCGACGATTCAGGCAGTGGCAACATTCCCCGAACGATCACGAGTTCGCTTCCCATGACACGCAGCATTGCACTAATTGTGGGCATGACTTTGTGGGAAATTTCTGTCCCTATTGCTCACAGAAGTCCGGTCTGGGCCCCATCACGTGGCGCAGCGTGGGCAAGAGCATTGCCGAGGTGTGGGGCATGCACAACCGCTCGTTGCTTTATTCGCTGGCTCAGCTGTTTCTGCGTCCCGGCTACTTCATTGGCGACTACATCAGCGGCAAGCGGCAGGTGAGTTTCCCGCCCGTCAAGATGCTGGCCATTGTTGCCGTGCTCGGTGTGATTGTCGACTTCCTCACGGGTGCCATCCATGGCATGGTCAGGTTGCACAATAGTGAACGCTTGAGTTATATCGATGACGTGTTCTCGTGGCTCAATGTCCATCTCAATGGCGCTTTCCCGCCGCCCAGCAATTACCTGAGTGACGTGTTCTTGTGGCTGAACACTCACCCCGACGTCCTGTCCTTGCTGTTGCTTTCCTTCCTCATCATTCCCAACTACTACATCTTCCGCTTCGCCCCCCGCAACACGCTTCACACCCTGCCGCAGGGCTTCTTTATTCAGGTGTTCAGTTCCACGGTTTTCATGATTCTGAATATGATTTATGACATCACCTCGCTGGGGTGGTTCGTTCTTTTCTTTGGCGCCGTTATGGTGTTTATGACCTATAAGCAATTGTTTGGATATGGCGTGTGGGGAACCTTGTGGCGTGCGGTGATGGCATTTGTGTGCGGCTGCACCTTGCTGTCCATCTTGTTAAACACCAACTACGCCGTCCACCTCATGCGCGAGATGCAGATGCCGGCGGCCCAGAGGTATTTCCTTAACATCCCCATCGCCCTTGCTTTTCTTGTTATCATATTGAGCATCTGCTATTACATCAGCAAGAAAACTTCTCGATAACTTGCTTAATAATCTTAGCGTCTTCGCGCCTTAGCGTGGTTTTTTCCGTAGGACAGGCGGCCACGCCAAGGCGAGACCCTACAATACGGATGCAGCCTAACGCCTAACACCTTAGCCCGCCCTGCGAGCAATCCCCTTTTTTACATTAATTACCATGAATTATCCATTAATTATATGATTAATTCACGGCAATTCACGTGAAAAATTCACGTGCGGATGTCAACTAAAAAAGTTGTTTTTAGTTGTTTCAATGTTGTGCAAGTTGTTTGAAAAAAGAGCGCGGATGCCACCTAACACCTAATGCCTAAAGCCTAGACTTATCCTGCTCGCGCAGCGAGTATACAGGCTGAAGCCCAGCAGGGGCACTGCTGTGCCGACGATGGTGTAGAGTACCCAGAAGAGGTCGGTGGTGGAGTTCTCATGGATGACCATGTGGCAACCGATTTGTCCCCAGTCGAGGCCGTAGTACCAGATTTTTATGGCCGATACAATCTTGAAGGAGATGATGTGGAAAATGAAAATGTATAAGGTATTATTTCCGCAATACACCATGAAACGCTTCACCACGCCCTCGTGACGGTCGATCCAGGAGGCAATTGAGTGTACCATCAGGAAACCGATGGCACCAGTCAAGGGTAGGGTGGCTACCGTTCTTAGTTCGGTTTTGAGTGCCATTCCTTGCCAACCTTGATAGGCCCCGAAAACCAGAATAGCTGCATAGAGCAGCGTCAAAGCCCAGTGCTCGCGTATGCGGCTCTCGTGCCGACGGTAAAGCACGCCCAGGCTGAAGAACAGCACACCCCAGCAATCACGTATGCCGCCCTGAACAAGGGTGACAATCGTCAGGTGGTTAGCTACCTTGAACCATGAGAATCCAAGAGCCAACAGGGCAATCACTATGGGTACGGTGTCGTGGCTGAGCCACTTGTGGCGGTTGTAGAGTAGCAGATATAACACAATGAACACGATGCTGGCCACCAGTAGCGCCCTAAAGAACCAAAACGCACCGGCAAGAAACTCGTCATAGCCGCCCATCGAGAAGATGATGTGAACCAACCGTTGCCAGAACTGGTGCCAAGTGTAAGGGTGGGTGACCCCGCCGGTCCAGTTGCCGTATTGCTCATTCATTAGCCCAATCTTGAAAAACAAGTTGTGAAACACCAGGAAGAACAGGCTCCACTTGACAAAAGGTACATATAAACCCTTGAAACGCTTTTTGCAGAATGTCCACGGATCGTTGAGGTATTTCTTGTCAAAGAAATAGCCTGCTGCCATAAAGAATACCGGCATGTGAAACAGGTAAATAAATGTAACCAGCAGGGTGGGGCCCTCGGCATGGCCAGCGCACATCAGGATGATGGCAATGGCCTTGCAAATGGATAGGTTGGTGTTTCGTTTTATCGGGTTCATGAGTTTAATGGTTGCCCACGATTTCGTTAAGCGGAACAAAGGTATAGCCCTTCTTTTTCAGTTCCTTGATAAGGGCGGGCAGGCGGTCGTAGAATTTCTCAATTCGGCGCTCATCGGTGCCAAAGTGAATCATTAGCAGGTGACCGTTGAGGCTATTATCGCGCTCACATTTCATGATGCGGTCCCACAGCCACTTATTGTCACGGTAGGTATTGCCGCCAGTGATGCCTGGATAGGTGTAATCCATGCTGCTGAGGGTGCCAGGGGAGAAATTCACGAGTTGAAGCCCCATCTCTTGTGCCCAAGCAGCAATCGTGGCGTTGTGCCACTCGTAGGGTGGAATCATATAGGGTGCGTCTTGCGGCGTGATTCCGTATTCGGCCAGCCGCCTGTAGCTGCGAAGGATGTCGTCGGTGAACTGCTGTTTAGTCACCAGCAACGAGTCGCGTTTTTCCCAAGAGCAGTATAGCAGGTGGCCATCGCTATGGCTACCCACATAGTGTCCGTCATTGACCAGGCGTTTTACTATGTCGGGATAGAGTTCAAAGAACTGTCCAGTAAAGAAGAACGCGCCCTTGATGTTTTGTTTTTTCAGGGTCGAGATGATGCGCTCGGCACCATCGGCACGGTCGTCGGCGGTAAAGACGAGGCAAAGCTGCTTTTTGGTGGCGTCACCGCGCACGATGGCTCCCTGGTCCCAAGTGAATTGTCCACTGGCACGCTTTCCCTCCGTTTCATAGAAAGAGAACGGGAATGTAAGTGATGCGGTGCCGTCCATTGTGGGCTCGTTGGTGCTGTAGTCGTGGGTGTTGTCGTGATAAACCACGTCGCCGGGCTGGAAATGATCATAGGTGTTGCCCTCGATATTGAGCATGTCATCCGAGAGGTTCACGCCTTTGAGGCTATTGAAAATAGTAGCATTTACAGGTCCGTCAACCAGTCCACCTGTGGGCATGCCTACTTGTTCCATTACAAAGTTACTATGAGTCGCGTGTGGATATGTCCCGCCCTTGGGCAGCTCCACAACCATGCTCGTGCCCCACGGGTTACAGCCTAACAGCCAATCTCGCAGGGCGGCCTCCATTTCCATGTATTGGTGGTCGCCTGTGAGTTGACGGTAAAGGATGCACTGAGTGAGCATCGCGGTAGTCAGGTTGTTGCTGCACCAGATGCCCGGCACACCCCACAAGAACGGATTTCCCGTTTGCTCGGCGCGTTGCTTGACCCGTTCGATGCCTGCGCGGATGTTGCGGATGAACTCGTTGCTGAGCCGCTGGTTGCCGAGGGCTTGCTGCGCCACGCAGATGTGTCCCATGTTCATGAAGGGGTACCACTGGTAGTGACGCGCGCTGTCGGCGCCCATCCATGGGGTGACGGGTTCGCGGCGGCCGTATTCCACAGCCTGGGTCATATATTTGGCGTCGCCAGTCATGCGGTACAGCTCGATGGCGCCCAGTTCCATGTCGTCCACCCAGTTGTCTTCCTCATAGATATAGGGCGAGATGACGCTAACCGTCTGAGTGTTGCCAGGCTTGTCGAGTCCCACCTGATAGGCATCGATAGCCTTGGCTTTGATTTTTGCGGCAAACTCGGGATAGTACGGTGCTAATATCTCAGCGCCTAGGGCAAAATCACTGGCGAACTTGCCTGCTGTGCTGGCCGCTCCCATGGTGGCGTTCATGAACTTACCGCGTTGCTGCGGTTTGCCGTCGATGAAATAGACGGGCCTGCCGTTGTTCGGGCCCCAGCCATAGTCTGCCGGGTCATCCTTGGGTAGTTTCATGCCGATATGGTCACGGTCGTCGGCAATCTGGTTATAGAGCTCCCCTTTGCTAGGGTTCATCTTGTCGAGCCAGGTCAGTCCCCAGTAGATTTCGTCAATGATGTCGGGAATGCCGTTGGCACCTTTCAAGCCATTGGCCTGAAAATGGTCGCCGAAGGCCGACGGGCATTGCTGCCAGGCCAGCATCATCTGGTAAATGGCGTTAGCGCTTGTGGTAGTATATTGCAGCAGATCGGCGGCATCGTGCCAACCGCCGCGCACGTCGATATGCTGCCCCTCCTTCTCGGGATGGTAACGCACGTAGGCATCCTTGACGTGGCAACTGTCTTGCTGGAACGGGTTGAAGCCACATCGTTGCTGACGCATGTAGTTGAGCACAAAATCGGCTGTGCCGTCCCACACGCGGTTATTGATCGGGAACATGGGCGATTCCACGCCTGCGGCCACGATGCGGTAGGCCCCCTCACCATGGAAGTCGCTGAAATCCAGTCGGTAAGTGGATGTCATCTGTCCCCAAGGTCCCATGGCGCGAGTGGCAGACGAGCGGTAGGCGGTCTTACCCGTATAAATGTCCACCAGCTCAAATTCAGTCATATTTATTTCCTCATCGCTCATAAGAACAGCCACCTTGACAGCATCAGGCAGATAGCCCAGTTGATTGATGCGTATCCATCCGCTAGCGTTAGCCATAGCGATGGTTGCTGCGATAATGCTTGCTAAAAATGTCAGCCGCTTTCTCATATTGTAGACAAAAAGAATGAAACGATAGTTAAAATACCAGTAGGCCAGTAATACCGGCTAGGATAATGACCAGGATAGGGTGAACACGCGTGAAATAGACTATGCAGAACGACGCGATGCAAATGGCGATGGTGATGATGCGCTCACTGTTGAGGTAGCCGAAATTCTCGCTGTTCATCAACAGCATCGCTGCCGAGGCAATCAAGCCTACTACCACTGGGCGTAGCCCCATGAAAGCGCCCTTAATGAAAGGACTTTGCTTGTGTCGTTGGATGTAGTGACTGGCGATAAGCGTGAGAATGAATGGAGGCAACACGACAGTAAGCGTCGTCACGATTGATCCCCAAACGCTTCCCGTAACCACATAGCCGATATAGGTTGCACTATTGATACCGATAGGGCCGGGTGTCATCTGTGAGATAGCGACAATATCGGTGAACATTTGGCTAGTAATCCACCCGGAATCAACTACTTCACGTTGGATGAGCGAGAGCATCGCATAGCCGCCACCAAAGCCGAATAGCCCGATCTTCAGGTAGGCCCAAATGAGTTTCAGATAATTGTCAAGCATCATCTGCCTCCTTTCTGTTCTTGTTCATCAAGTCGTGCATATAGTAAATATAACCACCGATGGCACCTAACACAATATATATAATAGGGTTGGAGATAACAGGAATCTTGCTGTAGATGAGCAGTGCCACCGCCACAGGAATGATGACGGTTTTCCAGTTAATGCGTGCAGCTTTAGCTGTCGTGAGTACCGGAGCGATGATAAGTGCAACCACCGCAGGACGGATGCCCTTGAAAATGCGGCTCACGATGGGGTTGTTCTTGATGGTGTCGGGAGTGAGGAAAATGGCTATGGCAAGTATCATGAGGAACGACGGCAGGATCGTGCCTAAAGCGGCACAGATGCTGCCTTTGAGACCTTTGAGCCTGTCGCCCACCACGACGCTGATGTTCACCGCAAGGATGCCGGGCATGGATTGGGCCACCGCAAGCAGATCGAGGAATTCGTCGAGTTCAATCCAGCGGTGTCGTTCAACAATCTCACGTTGAATGATGCTGATCATCGCCCAACCGCCACCAAAAGTAAAGGCGCCGATCTTACAGAATGTGAGAAAAAGTTGCAGGTACAGGTTGTTCATGACTGCAGCGGGAAAAGGATAGGAGAGGAACTATTTCTTTCGCTCATATAGCCGCTGGGCATTGATGAAGCCATAGTTGGTCTTGTTCATACGTGAGCGCAGGAGCATGAGGCTATCAACATAGGCGGTCTGGCCGCGTTTGATATCATAGCTCACATAGCCGTAAATGCGGCGCACATGACGTGCGGTGTCGCTCTGGACATCGATGATTACCCAACCATCGCTATTGGTGCCTCGGGCAATCTGGGCAGTGGCTCCGTCGGTATAATCAACGTTCAGGCTCACTTTGAACTCATTGTTACCGCGAGTGAGGAAATAGGCCAACTGGTAACGGTCACCAGGTTTATAATCGGCATCAGGCTGGACGTCAAAGGTGATAAAGCCTCGTTTAGCACCTTGGGCGAGCATATAGTAGCGCTTACCCGTCCACAGGTCGATGGTGTCACCAGCAGCAGAGCCGATTTTTTGCAGGCGCTTGGTACGTGACTTGGCTATGTTTTGAGGTGCCCCCGTTTCATGGATGGCTTTTCCTCCTTCGCTGATGGTCAGTTCTTTAGACTCTCCATTACCGCCCCTGTCAAGCTTATCGTACTGCTCCTTGAGTTTACCTATCGCTTTATCATGGGCTTTGATATAGTCCTCCATGTTGTGGGCATACCACACCAGCGATGAGTCATAGTCTTGCTGGGTGATGCCGTGTTTTTTGAAAACCGACTGCTTAATGACTTGTTTGCTGCTGTCACTGTTAAACTCACTGATATGGCTGTCGATATAGGCGTCAGCGAGTTGCAGGTCGGCAATAAGGTCCGCCATTTTATTCACACTCATGACGCCACTTGGTGTCCTGTCACAGGATACCAGTGCCATCACGATAGTGAGTAATAGTGATATGTGGAGAAGGACCTTTCGCATGGAAGATTATTCGTCTGATTTAGACACGTTCTCCTCGTTTTCTTGTGCTACGGTTTCTTGCTCCTGTTCCTCATCAACCTTGCCATCGCTGGTTAACGTGGCGAGAAAGCGGACATAGAACAGCAGAAGCACGATGACACTTACACTAAGAGAAGCATCGGCCACATTGAAGATCGGTTGGAAGAACACGAAATGATTGCCTCCAATCCAGGGCATCCATTGAGGCCAGTTCCATTCACACAGTGGGAAGTAGAGCATATCCACAACCCTGCCGTTGAACAGCGTAGTATAACCACCGTCGGGCGGAAACAACTGTGCCACTTGGGGTGGTATGGGGCTGTTGAAAATCACGCCATAGGCTACGCAGTCGATCGCATTACCCAACGCGCCAGCAGTGATGAGCGCAATGCAGACCATATATCCCCTGGGAATGTCATTGCGGTTGCTTAACCGCCACAAGTAGTAGATGAGGGCACACGAAGCAATGATGCGGAACAAAGTGAGCATCAGTTTGCTGCCCAATTCCATGCCGAATGCCATGCCGTTGTTCTCGATGAACAAGAGCCTGAACCATGAGGTGATTACCACCTCCTCGCCGTAATAGAAGTGGGTCTTAACCCAAATCTTGACGGCTTGGTCGATGACAATAACCAGCACTATGATGAGTGCTGCCAGTTTGCCGTTAGATAGTTTCATGCCAATAGGGCTCTAACGACATTATTGCTTTTTGCTCTTGGCCTCTATTTCCTTGCCCTCGATTGACAGGGTAGCGTGGGGAACAGCGAGCAGACGCTCTTTAGGAATGAGCTTGCCCGTGATGCGGCACACGCCGTAGGTCTTGTTCTCGATACGCACAAGGGCTGCTTGGAGTTTGCGGATGAAGTCCAACTGACGCTGGGCCTGCTGGCTGGAAATCTCCTTTTGGAGAGTTGAGGCGCCTTCCTCCATCATCTTGAAGGTGGGATTGGACTCGTCGACCATGATGTTGTCCTTGAGCCGCTCATAGTTGGCTTGGGCCGATTCGATCTTAGCCTCGATGAGTTCCTTGAACTCCTGCAACTCCTCGTCGCTGTATCTTACTTTTTCTTGCTTTGTACTCATAATAAGATATGTCGTTTTCTTGTGATTATTTGTCCTTTTAAACTTTCTCGACAGTCACGGGAAGCATCCAGCCATCCATGTCAAGCTCAACTGCGTTAGCAGCATCGACGGGAGCCACAGTGATGCTGTTGGCCAGCACTTGATGGGCGATGTAGTCGCCATAGGCCTTGATGGCGGCATCGGTGCGCTCGTCTGGAGCGATGGTGATATTGATCTTGTCGGTGATGTCAAAGTCTTTGCTCTTGCGAACGTTTTGGATGCGGTTCACGAGTTCGCGGGCGATACCCTCAAGACGCAACTCCTCGGTTACGGTGATATCAAGAGCCACAGTGAGGTTGCCCTCATTGGCAACGAGCCAACCGGGGATATCCTCGCTGATGATTTCGACGTCGCCAAGTTCCACGGTTGCCAATTGTCCGTCAATATCGATATCAATCTTGCCGTCTTTCTCAAACTGGGCAATTTCGGGCTGTGACAGGCCGGTGATTTTGGCAGCCAGGGCCTTCATGATTTTGCCGTACTTCGGGCCAAGTTTCTTGAAATCGGGTTTCACGCGCTTTACAAGAATGCCTGCATCGTTGCCCACGAGCTTGATTTCCTTAACATTGACCTCGTTGCGGATGAGATCGGCAACTGCCTCGATCGATTCACGCTGGCTATCGTCTAGCACAGGCACCATGATGGCCTGCAGCGGCTGGCGAACCTTGAGGTTTTGCTTGCGGCGTAGAGACAGCACCATTGATGTAATATCCTGGGCGGCCTGCATGCGCTGTTCCAGCTGCTTGTCAATGACATTTTGGTCACACTTGGGGAAATTGGCAAGGTGTACCGAGTTCTCGCTATGGGTGAGGTCGCGGTACAAGCGGTCGCTGTAAAAGGGAGCCACGGGAGCCATGAGCAATGCCACGGTGGTGAGGCACTGGTGCAGGGTCTGATAAGCCGCCAACTTGTCTTGGGTCATTTCGCCGCCCCAGAAACGCTTGCGGTTCAATCTCACATACCAGTTACTCAAGTGGTCGCTCACAAATGTGCTGATAGCACGTGCAGCTTTAGTGGGCTCATAGTCCTCAAGGTCGGCCTGAACCTCAGCGATGAGCGAGTTCAGCAACGAGATAATCCAACGGTCAATCTCGGGACGCTCGCTGATGGGTACCTGAGGAGCCTCGGGGTCGAAATTGTCCACGTTGGCATACAGGGCAAAGAACGAGTAAGTGTTGTACAGGGTGCCGAAGAACTTGCGGGCTACCTCGACTACACCAGTCTCGTCAAACTTGAGGTTATCCCAGGGCGATGAATTGCTGATCATGTACCAGCGCAGCGGGTCGCTGCCGTAGGTCTCGATAGCGCCAAAGGGGTCAACGGCGTTGCCCAGGCGCTTACTCATCTTGTTGCCGTTCTTGTCAAGGACAAGACCGTTGCTGATCACGTTCTTGTAAGCTACACTGTCAAACACCATCGTGCCGATAGCATGCAGCGTGAAGAACCAGCCACGGGTCTGATCCACACCCTCGGCAATGAAGTCGGCGGGGAAGTAGGTCCTGTTGTCGACTGCCTCCTTGTTCTCAAAGGGGTAGTGAAGCTGGGCATAAGGCATGGCACCGCTGTCAAACCACACGTCGATCAGGTCGAGCTCGCGTTTCATGGGCTTGCCGCTGTCGCTCACCAGGATGATGTCGTCAACATAGGGGCGGTGGATGTCAATCTTATTGTAGTTCTCCTCGCTGTAGTCGCCGGGAACAAAGCCCTTGTCCTTATAGGGATTGCTCTTCATCACACCAGCTGCGACGGCTTTCTCGATCTCGTTATAGAGTTCCTCGATACTGCCAATGCACTTCTCCTCACCGTCCTCGTTGCGCCAGATGGGCAGCGGGGTGCCCCAGTAGCGGCTGCGACTCAAGTTCCAGTCGTTGAGGTTTTCCAACCACTTGCCAAATCGGCCAGTACCCGTGTGCTCGGGCTTCCAGTTGATGGTGTGGTTAAGCTCAATCATGCGGTCACGGCAGGCCGTGTCACGGATGAACCAGCTGTCGAGCGGGTAGTAAAGCACGGGCTTGTCGGTGCGCCAGCAGTGGGGATAGTTGTGGACGTGCTTTTCCATCTTGAAAGCTGTGCCTTCCTGCTTCATGCGGATGCAGATGTAGATGTTCAGGTCCTCGGCCTTGGCTGCAGCGTCCTCATCAAACTTGCCACTCACGGTGTACTGTGGGTCGTAGGCGTTCTTCACCCAACGGCCTGCATATTCGTTGTAGAGATCCACATTAACGAAGTCCCTGACGAAATCCTCGTCAAGGTCCTCGATGAGGTAGTATTTACCGGTGAGATCCACCATGGGACGGGTCTCCAACTTTTTGTTGATCATGTACAGGGCGGGGATGCCGGCGGCCTTGGCCACGCGGGCATCGTCAGCACCAAAGGTGGGCGCGATATGGACGATACCAGTACCGTCCTCGGTGGTCACATAGTCACCGGGGATGACGCGGAAACCGTTATCGTTGCCAACAACCTTTCCATCCACTTTGTCCACGGGCTTTACCCACGGGAACAGTTGGGCATAGCGCATCTCAAGCAAGTCCTGACCCTTGAATTGGGCGATGACCTTGTAAGGCACCACTTTATCGCCAGCGTTGTATTCCAGCGGTTGGTCCTTGCCATCGGCCTTGAAGTAGGCGTCAATGCGGGCCTCGGCCAGGATGTAGATGGCGGGCTTGCCAGTATAGGGGTTGAAACTCTCAACCGCAACATAGTCGATCTTGTTGCCCACACACAGCGCAGTGTTGCTCGGCAGGGTCCACGGTGTGGTCGTCCATGCCAGCACATAAGCCTCGTTGAAGCCCTCATCGGCCACCTCATGGATCTTCTTGATGACGGGATGCTCGTCACCGCTCAGCACGGTGAATTGGGCCGTCACGGTTTGGTCCTTGACGTCGCGGTAGCAGCCCGGCAGGTTCAGCTCGTGAGAGCTCAATCCAGTGCCCGCTGCGGGCGAATAAGGCTGAATGGTGTAGCCCTTGTAGAGCAGACCCTTGTTATAAAGCTGCTTCAGCAGCCACCACAGGCTCTCGATATAGCTGTTCTTGAACGTGATATAGGGGTTGTTCATGTCCACCCAGTAGCCCATGCGGTGGGTCAGGTCTTCCCACTCGCGGGTATATTTCATCACCTCCTTGCGGCAAGTGGCGTTATATTCATCAACCGAGATTTTCTTGCCGATATCCTCCTTGGTGATGCCAAGCGCCTTTTCTACGCCCAGCTCTACAGGCAGACCGTGGGTGTCCCAACCGGCCTTGCGCAGCACCTGATAGCCCTGCATCGTCTTGTAGCGGCAGAAGATGTCCTTGATGGTTCGTGCCATCACATGGTGGATGCCAGGCATACCGTTAGCACTGGGGGGACCCTCATAGAATACATATGAATTAGCGCCCTCGCGCTCGCTGATGCTGCGGCCGAATACATCTTCCTCATCCCACTGTTTCAGGACTTCCTTGTTGATATCTGACAGGTTAAACCCGTTATATTCGTTAAACTTTTTCATTTTTTAATAATGTAATATCTCAAATTTGGGTGCAAAGGTAATCATTTTAATTGGATTGAAAAATAATGTGCCATATTTCGAACGAAATAGTTGTTTACAATGCCAATTTGATGCCCGATAAAAGTGCAATGATGATAATTTTTGGGGACTTTAGGCATGGCATGAAAATTATTTTGTACTTTTGCAGCGAGATTTGGTGTCCTTAAGGGACGTAAACCCCTAAGGATGAAAAGGGAACCAGGTGAGATTCCTGGACAGACGGTGCTGCTGTATGCCTCATTAAGAGAAGCCCGCACCGGGTCACTGCAAAACAGTGTCCTTGCATTGGAGCTGCTATGCGGGAAGGCTTGGTGTCAATTTAAGGGCTGAGGTGAGTCAGAAGACCTGCCAAGTCGCAAAATTTGTGATAACTGAACGCTAAGATGTATGCATCAAAAGCTAAGGTGTCACCAAATTTATGCAAACATAAAGACCCGTAACTCAAGACAATGCGTAAAACCGTAGTAATAGCATTTCTGAACTTTATATGTGCCCTGTGTGTGTTCGCTCAGGACGCACCGCTCTCTGGTTCACTTGCTGAACAGGATTCAGCGCTTGCTGCTGTGGGTCATGGCAGGCTGGACTCGATGCAGTATATCCAGAATGTTATCATCTATGGCCGCCGCCCCTATGAGGAAGTCATTCCCGCCCAAGTGCTTACCGGCCGGCAACTCGAGGGCTTGAACAGCCACTCGGTGGCCGATGCCGTGCGCTATTTCGCTGGGGTTCAGCTCAAAGATTATGGTGGAGTGGGTGGCCTTAAGACGGTCGATATCCGCTCGATGGGTACCAACCATCTGGGAGTGTTTTATGACGGCATCCAGATTGGAAATGCTCAGAACGGTCAGGTCGATTTGGGCAAATTCTCGCTTGATAATATTGAGGAAATCTCGTTGTATAATGGACAGCGCAGCAGCATTTTCCAAAGTGCGAAAGATTATGGTTCGGCCGGTACAATTTATTTGCGTACGCGCCGGCCGAAGTTCACCCAGGGCAAGCGTGATAACTTCAATGTTTCGTTCAAGACCGGCTCTTTTGGCTTGGTAAATCCTAGCGTGAGATGGGAACATAAAGTGAACAAGCACTTGAGTCTGTCATTCAACAGTGAATTCACTTATGCCACAGGACAGTACCATTTCCGCTACCGCAAGCATTATAGTGATGGCACACTGGCATGGGACACCACAGCAGTCCGACGCAATGGCGAGGTGCGTTCCTGGCGTGTCGAGGGTGCCCTTTTCGGCGTGATGAGCCGTGGCCAATGGCATGCCAAAGCCTATTTTTATGACAGCAGCAAGGGCATTCCTGGCGCTATAGTAAATAATGTGTGGAAACATGCCCAAAAGCAATGGGATTGTAACTTTTTTGTCCAGGGTGCATTCCAGCGACATTTGACCGACCGCTATGAGCTGATGGTCAACGCCAAATATTCGCGTGATTATCTGCATTACCTCAATCCTGATACCACGCTGATGTATATCGATAACAAGTTCTGGCAGGACGAGATATACATCTCTACAGCCAACAAATACACGATTCTTACCGACTGGGACGTAAATCTGTCGGTGGATTACCAGTGGAACAGCCTGGACGCGACACTGACAGGCTTTGGTTACCCCATTCGTCACACCGTGCTCACTGCATTGGCGACCGCTTGGAGTTGGCATGGCTTCAAGGCCCAAGGTAGCTTGCTCTACACGTTGGTCAACGACCGTTCTTCGGCACGAAGCGGCGGAGTGGTGGTGGGCAAGATGAACCGTTATTCCAACAAGGTGACGCCAGCCGTTTTCCTGAGTTGGCAACCCTGGTTAGAGCGGGATTTCAACCTGAGAGCATACTACAAGCGCATTTTCCGCATGCCCACGTTTAATGACCTGTATTACACCGACATGGGTAACATCTCGCTTAATCCCGAGTATGCGACACAGTACAATGTGGGCTTCCTGTATCGCTTGCTCACCGATAGAGGTCTGCTCGCTGGCATTAAACTCAGCGGTGATGCCTATTATAACTACATCACCGACAAAATCATCGCTGTTCCTAAAGGGACTGGCCAATATCGGTGGATGATGATGAACGTTGGAAAAGTCAAGATTCGTGGCGTCGATGTGAGCGCTCGTACCACTCTGCGTTTCCCGGCCGATGTGATCATGGACATCAACTTGAGCTACACTTATCAGCGGGCTCAGGACTATACTAATCCTGCCGACAACGAGGATGGCGGGACCTATAAGGGTCAACTGGCTTATATTCCCTGGCATAGCGGCTCGGTGGTGGGGCATTTGAACTGGCATGACTTTGATTTGAACTACAGTTTTATATATGTGGGAGAGCGTTATCACACCAGTGCCAACACCCGCGAGAATCACGAGCAGCCATGGTACACCCATGACCTCTCGGCAGGTTACCTGTTCCATTTGGGCAAGACTACGACCTTAAAAGTGTCGGGCGAGGTGAACAACCTGTTTAATCAGTATTATGATGTGATATTGAACTATCCCATGCCTGGCCGTAATTATAAACTCATCTTGAAATTTGACATTTAATGAAGAGTATTCTACATATCATGGGGCTTTTCCTGGTCGTCTTGACGTTGTTGACGGGATGTCGTGAGGAGGAGACGATTTTCTTGCCTGAGCATGTGCCTGTGGCCCAGCCCGAGTACAGTGACATCGAGGGATTCTATCTGCTGTGTGAGGGCAACATGGGATGGAACAAGGCGACGCTTGACTACTATGATTATGCCGCAGGCGAGTATATCCGCAACATCTTTTCTTATGCCAACCCCAATGTGCCAAAAGAAATGGGTGATGTGGGCAACGATATTGGCATCTATGGCAGCAATTTGTTTTGTGTCATCAATTGCTCTAACAAGGTCGATGTGCTTGATAAGTACACGTGCCGTAAGAAATATCAGATTGATATTCCTAACTGTCGCTTCATCCGTTTCTTTGGAGGATATGCCTATGTGACGAGCTATGCCGGTCCGGTGCAGATTAACCCCAACTATGAGCAGCGTGGGTATGTCGCAAAGATTGACACGGTGACGATGCAGATTGTCGATACGTGTCTCGTGGGCTTCCAGCCCGATGAGCTGGAGATTGTTAATGGCAAAATCTATGTTGCCAATTCGGGCGGCTACATGGTGCCGAATTACGAGAACACCCTGTCGGTCATCGATGTGGCAACATTCAAGGAAGAACGGCGCATACCTATCGCTATTAATCTGCAGTGGGTTAAGGGCGATATTCATGGCATGCTGTGGGTGGCCTCGCGCGGAGACTATTACACCAAACCGAGCAAAATATATGCTTATGACACGCGCAAAAACCAACTGGTAGATAGCATTGATTGCCGCGTGAGTAACATGTGGCTTCACGGCGACTCGCTATATGTGGTTAGCACCGAGTGGAGCTATGTGTCGATGAGTAACCACTTCTCTTATGCCATCATCAACACCCAGACTCGCGAGAAGGTGTGTGACAACTTCATTACCGACGGTTCTGATAGTGAGATTGTTATCCCCTATGCTGTGGCTGTCAATCCGCTCTCGGGTGACATTTATGTGACCGATGCCAAGGATTATGTGTCACCTGGTCGCCTGTATTGTTTTGATCGTTATGGTGTGAAGAAGTGGGATGTGCGCACCGGTGACATTCCTGCTCATTTTGTTTTTCTGGGCACCAACGTCAATGAGAATTAAAAAGACATTATTGTTATTATGAGAACAAGATTAATCAGTTGTATAGCGTTTGTGGCAGTAGCGTTGTTGGTAGCGCTGTCAGCATGGGGCAACCATCCGTGGCTTTCCCGTGTCTATGAGTATCGGCCAGCCCCAGGGCAGTTCGTTAACATGATGCCCGTCTATAGGGTAGGGGAACCGTTGGATAGCGTGCTGGCACGATGTCAAGCCAGCATTTGTGGGCGCGTTGATACAACCACAACAACGTTTCATGGCGTGGAATACACGCGCATTGACACCATTTGGGCCGAGGGGATGATTACTCTTGGCGGTTATGGCGGATATGTTGTGGTGGCGTTTGACCATCCGGTGGTGAATATGCATGACTATGATTTCGAGATCTGGGGCAATGCCTTCTATAGTGACCAATACACTGGTGGTGGCAGCTGCGAGCCCGGTATAGTTATGGTGGGCGTGGATGAGGATGGTGACGGTGTGCCCAGTGACGGTGATAAGTGGTATGAACTGGCTGGTAGCGAGTATAACCATCCTACTACCCAGCACGATTACCGCATTACCTACTATCGTCCCGATGAAGGTAAGGCGCCGACTCCCAGTGACGTGGATCCTAGCCTTAGCGACACTACCTATATTCACTGGACCAGTAACGATGTGAACGCCGATAGCACTAGTGGCTACATGAGCCGCAACACATTCCACAACCAACCCTATTGGCCCTTGTGGATTCAGGATGAGACGCTTTCTTTCGCTGGTGAAAAGCTGCGTTGCAATTCTGTGAATATGGGCAACAGTGGTAGCAACGCTTATTATGTGCTCGAGAATTTTGCCTGGGGTTATGTGGATAACCTGCCTAATAATCCGTCACGGCAACCTGTCGAGGGATATTATAATCCTGGTTTCAAAATCGACTGGGCTGTGGATGAGCGAGGTAATCATGTCAATCTCACCCATATCGATTTTATTAAGGTATATAATGCCTTGAATCAGTACAACGGATGGATTGGAGAGACTTCGACTGAGGTAGCTGGTGGTATCGACTATCATCCCGACGCTGTAATGCCCGAAATTCTTGTCGGGGATGTGAATAGAGATGGCGAGGTGAATGTCAGTGATGTGAATGCCGTTATTGACATTATGCTCTCAGGGTCGTTTACGGCAGCCAGCGACGTGAACAATGACAGTGAAGTCAATATCAGTGACGTCAACGCGGTTATTGATGGGATTTTATCTCATTAGATAAACGATGATTAGCTGGGCGTTATTTTAGTGTAATGAGCTTGAAAAAAGACTAAGAAAAAATATTTGGTTTTTTTTTGAAAAAAATGCTTGGTATTGAAAAAAAAGATATACCTTTGCCGATAAGATACAAGCTTTATTATTAATAGTTGAAAATAATCAGTATTAATTCATATTTATTTCTAATTTCTAAAACTTAACGATTATGAAGAAATTATTTACGCTTTTGATGGTGGCTGCAGTTGCTTTTGGTATGCAGGCACAGGAATTTGATTTTAAGTTGGTCTTGGACAGGAACGTATGGGGTATTCAAGACACAATTCAACTGCTCCCCGGTAACAACAATGACTGGGTGAACACCGTTGACATTAACTATGATCAAGGTTTCTCACCCGTTGGTAATTTCTATTTCATCATTAATGGCGTTAACTATGGCGCTCCTGGTGATGCTCCTGTTTATGTTCCCGATGAGATGATGGGCAATTCAGCTAACACTCCTCTTGTAGAGGGTTCATGCAACACTTACTATGTAGATTACCTGTTCAGCTACAACCTGGGTATTCACCTTATCCTTGATGAGGATTTGATGATCACTGGTTACACCGCTTACATTGCTAAGGGTGGCCCCGTTGTTGAGGTTGAGGAGCTCGCAATCAACAAGACCGTTGCTAGTGTACGTTACTACAACATGGCTGGCCAGGAGATGCAGAATGCTAGCGGCATGAGCATCAAGGTTACCACCTACACAGATGGTACTACCAACGCTGTTAAGGTGATTAAGTAATCATCCCAACCATTAACCCGATAGACGGGTTTAAACAATCTATTTCAGGCGACCTCGTTTCATGCGAGGCCGCCTGAAAATTTTCTATCTAAAACATGGCATTATTAGTGGTCATGATTATCCCGGTCAACCAATAGCTCATTTTTGCAAGGAAAATGTTGCTTAAATTGATAATAATGACGATATTTGCATCATTATATCAGTACCCGTCATCGATGTTACTATCCATGGGGTACAATCATTAATTTGATCCTAAAATCAACCAGTTAACAATGAAATATCAAATCGGTAACTTTAGCCTGAGACTGATCCTAGTGGCCGTTATGGCAATATCGGCTCTTTTGCTCCAAGCCCAATTCTTGCGTACTTCATATTTTATGGAGGGATCCCAATATCGTCTAATGCTCAATCCGGCACTGGCACCTGATAGGGGATATGTCCATTTGCCCGGGATTGGCCAGACTAATGGCATGATGTATTCTAACTCAATGGGTCACAACGATGTCGTTGAGATGATAAAAAATAAGGCCCAAGCCGATTTCTTTACTGACGATAATTTCATTAACAACCTCAAGGACGTGAATCATGCCTCGGTCAACGTGGGCACTGATTTGTTGAATGTCGGTTGGTGGCAAGGCCAGGCTTTTTGGACCCTCGGCTTTGGAGTGAAGGGCGATGGATATGCTGTTGTGCCTCGGAAATGGTTTGACTTCATGAGCGACATGAAACAGCGCCGTGGCATTGACTTCTCAGACTATACGCGCCACATCGGCAATGAAAGGTTTGGCATCAATGTTTATAGCGAGCTTAGCTTGGGTTATTCGCGCCCGCTACTCGGCGACAAACTTTTTGTGGGCGGTCGTCTCAAGGGCTTGTTTGGCATGGCCAACATGAATTTGACGGTTAATGAGGCCGTCATTAAGACCCGCATTGAGGGTTTGGACCCTGATTTTGATTGGAACAACCCCGATGTCGAACAGCTGATCAATAGCCAGGGTTCGGCCTCGTTTGATGTGGATGCCGAGCTTGAATGCTCAACCGATGCTGTTGAATTGCTGCAAGGTCCCGATGGTTACATCGATGACGTTGAATTTAAACCCACTCATATCGGTTTCGCGGGTGCTGGAGCTGGAGTTGATGTGGGCATATCCTATAAGGTAACCCCCTCGCTTACATTGTCGGCCGCCATCAATGATGTGGGGTTCATTTCCTGGTCAAAGGGCTTTACCAAGTATGCCAGTTCCAATACAGCTGACATGAATTTTGACACCGACGATCCCAGCGGGATGATGTATTTTGCTGACGTTACTGGTGAGGGAAAGACCCTTAACCTGGATTTGCTCAGGTTGGAGTTTGACGAGCAAAAGGATAAATCCAGGACCACGTGGTTAGCTCCGATTCTTGTTGTTGGCAGCGAATACAAGCTGATGAATGACAAGTTGGGCTTTGGCCTGTTGTACACCAACCGGTTTGCCGCACCCAGGAACGAGAATGAGTTCACTATGTCGATCAATTACCGTCCTAGCCGTTTTGTTGATCTTGCTATGAGCTATTCGCCCGTTATGTGTAATGGTAAGGCCTTTGGCTTTGCTGTCAAGTTGGGCCCGTTGTTTGTGGGCTCCGATTATGTATTCTTGGGCAAAAACAATAAATGCAGCAATGTGCTTGTGGGGTTATCAATCCCATTGGGCTGGCGTCGTGCTCCTGAAGAGGACTAAACACATCCTGCCTTATTTTGCATAGACTCCTGAAAAGGATTATGCTGGTTTTTCTAGCATAATCCTAGCTTTTTGCTGTCATTAAGCCATCTATTGTTGAAAAAAGCCAGGGAAAGCACGGAATTAGTATGTGAATAATTTTGCAGAGAACAAAAAAAGACATAATTTTGCCGCGTGAACAATTCCGCATTGCTTGCTTAGCGTAAAGATTATTCGTATTATTAATATTTTTCTAACCTTTAACATTAACACTTTTTTATGAAGAAATTCTTAAAACTCATGTGTGCAGCGCTGATGGCGCTGGCTATGTTTGTACCTGCTCAGGCCGCAGAACTGACCGTGTATGACGGTTCCACCTATGGTGTAAGTTACAACGAGTATGTACCCATCTACGGTTACTACTATGACACCAACAATTTTGCTACCCAGATCATTTATCCTGCCACCCAGATTGAGGCAATGCAGGGCTCATCGATCACTTCGTTGAAGTTCTACGTTGGCAACGAGGATGGTAATGCACTTAATGGTGGTGTTGTAGGTATTTCGGTAGGTGTAACTGAGTTGTCGCAATTCCCTGGCTACAGCCCCGCTCTGATCGAAAATCTAACCGAGGTTGCCGAGATCACGATGACCCCCGGTGAGACTGAGGTTGTTGTTAATTTCAACGAACCGTTCTCCTATGAGGGCGGCAATCTTGTAATTGAAGCCACCGTTAAGGAGGCCAGCGGTTATGCAAGCATGTACTTCCTGGGTGAGGAAGTTGAATACAACGCTTCGATGTACAGGCTTCCCGCCAGTGGCAGTGCTTATGCCCAGGCGTTCGGTCCGAAGACCACCTTCAACTATGAGGTTGTTGAGGACTTTGCGACCATCAGCACGTCGGCTATCGACTTCGGTACTGCCTATCCTGAGTTCCCTGTTGCTCCTCAGACTTTCGTTTTGAAGAACATGGGTCAGAACGCCTTTACCCCCGTATTCAGCGCTCTGACTGCTCCCTTCAGCGTAACCCCCGCTCCTGCTGAGATGGCTTCTGGCTCATCGATGGAGTTCACTGTTAACTTCACTCCTACCGAACTTGGTCAGTATGCCCAGACTCTGGCTATCGACTGTGGCGCAGCCGGTCAGTTTGAGATTGCCCTCACTGGTGCAATGAGCGAGGTTCCCGACGTGATCACCGTTTGTGACGGTACCGCTACCAATGGTTATCTGCCCTTCTATGGTTACTATTATGACAATACGACCAAGGGTCAGATGATCTATACCGCCGAGATGCTTGCTCCTCTGGCAGGTAAGAAGATCACCGAGGTTACGTTCTATCCCACCGCTCCTCTGACCTTCACGGGCGGTCAACTGCAACTCTCGTTCAAGGTTGTTGACCAGCAGGGCTTCACCAGCTACACTGCTCTGACCGACCTCACGGCTGTGGCTACCTGGGAACCCGGTGACAGCGAGAACGAACTTGTCTTCACGCTTGACGAGCCCTTCGAGTACGATGGTGGTAACCTCGCTATTGAGGTCTTCAATGTTGTGAAGGGTACCAACTGGCCCAGGGCTTATTTCTATGGCGAGAACATGACTGACTACTATCCCAGCTACTACCAGTATGGTGCTTCGACCGATATCGATCACTTCCTGCCCAAGGTTGGCTTCGCTTATGAGGCTGGTGACACTCCCGAGCCTCAGGGTCTGCGTGGTGACGTGAATGGCAATAATGAGATTACCATCGCTGACGTTACTGCTCTTATCGACTACCTGTTGACCGGTAGCGCTGACGGTATTAACCTTGATAATGCAAACTGCAACAAGGACAACGATGTTACCATCGCTGACGTTTCTGCTCTTATTGACTATCTGCTGACTGGCAACTGGGCCAACTAATCGATAAGGAAATACATTTCAATGAGGCTGGCTCTTCTTGGGGCCAGCCTCTTGATTTATATTGTATAATGTGCTGAGATTTAGGCAGAATAATTTTGTAGTGAATTTATTTTAGTTTACCTTTGTGGCAGTAATTAATGCAAGACTATTAACATTAGTAGGATACTGATAGTATTTCGTATTATTCGTTTTATAATTAACTTTTTTATCTTTTATCATTTATGAAAAAATTTTTAACACTTATTGCTGTAGCAGCTATGGCATTTGCAGCTCAAGCCAACATCTTGACAGTTGCCGAAGGTACTGGAGAGGCTCAGTACGCTCCGTTTTATGGCTTTCAGATGGATGCCTTGGGTTCTATCAGTCAGGTGATCTATCCTGCCGACATGCTCGCTGACATGAATGGTGGAACCATCACCGAGATCAAGTTCTATCCCACCCAAGCCTTCGGAGCCCTGGGTTCAGGTAACCTGCAGATTTCTCTCAAGGAGGTTGAGCAGGATCGCTACACTTCCACCACGCTGGTGACCGACGCCACTGTTGTTGGCAATGCTTATCCTGTTCAAGGCAATGCCGAGTGGGTCATCGTTTTTGACCAACCCTTTGAGTACCATGGCGGCAACCTCATGATTGAGACCGAACTCATTCAGGTAGGTTCTTTTAAGGCCACTAAGTTCTTTGGCCAATCATTCTCTTATGCCGTTGGTATCGCCCAATACAAGTATACTTGGGGTACCGAATATTACTATGAGGCAGAACAAGTCCTCCCCATGGCTACCTTCACCTATGAAGAAGGCGGCAGCCAAGATGAAGGCATTACTCTCTTGTCACAGGCTAACGCACTCGAGGACGCTGCTGAGTTCACCTTCGACGGCGACGCTGTTGTTACCGCTACTATCGGTACTTACATGTTCCTGCGCGACGAGAGCGGCTACGGTATGATTGCCGGTGTCCAGGGCTCCTTCGAGAATGGTCAGGTACTGAACCAGGGATGGAATGCCACCAAGACCAGCGTTAACGACGGTTGGGTAAGGTTCACCGATGCAGAAGGCCTCAGCGCCAGCGGTGAGACCAATACCGAGTTGGCTGCAGCCCAAAAACTCACTGCTGCCGCCGATGTCAATGAGAGCATGCTCAATGCCTATGTTTACGTTGAGAATCAGTCAATAGGTGGTGGCTTTTTACCGGGAATGCCTCCCCGCTCATTCACGCTGCCTGATGGCACCACCATTGGTAGGACCGAAGTTTTGGGTGGCATCAACTGGCCCGCAGGTGGCAACCACAATGTCTATGGCATCATTTGCAAGGTTAACGGTGCATTGGTTCTCAATGTTCTTTCAACCGAGCCGTATGTTGAGCCTCAGCCCGAGGGTCTGCGTGGCGACGTGAATGATAGCGGTGATGTTACCATCGGTGACGTTTCGGCTCTAATCGACTACCTGCTGACCAAGGATCCCAACAGTATCAACATGGGCAACGCCGATTGCAACCTTGACGAAGCTGTTACCATTGGTGACGTTTCGTCCCTGATTGACTACCTGCTGGCCAAGCAATGGCCTAATTAATTTTCTAACAAAGCCAAAATCTATCCCTCACGCTCACTTGCTGAGTGTGAGGGATTTTTTATCCATTGTTCCATAGACGTGCATGAGAAGGGAAAGGGATGGGCTCTGTAGAAAAACTTTTTCCCGTTCATAGAATAGGTGCTTACTGTCTATTTTTTTTACACTTTTGCGTTTTTTTTGCTGTTGATATGGATTATTGTCGAAAAAAGCTTTTCAAATACATTTCACGGCCATATATTTGCAGCACAGGATGAGGAATGTCGACCGCCCTTAAATGATGATATGTCATTGAGCCTGCCAAAAGACTTTATATAGAACATGCAAGGATGACTTGTCATGTCACAGACAATATTATTAATAATCTAAACATTTAAGATGATGAAAAAAACAGCTTTAATTATGTTAGTTATGTCGCTGATGCTGGCTTCATTCACAGCTGGGGTTGAATATCAGCGAGGTGATGTAGACCAAAATGGCATTGTGAACATTACCGATGTATCTTGTTTGATAGACTACTTGTTGAAAGGCACATGGCCCGATGAACCTGTGACACCTCCAGACAATCACGAATGGGTTGACCTGGGCTTGCCTAGCGGAACACTGTGGGCTGCTTGTAACATTGGAGCCAATAATCCCGAGGAATATGGTGACTATTTTTCCTGGGGAGAAACCTCTCCCAAGGAAGAGTACAACTGGAGTACCTATCAGTGGTGCAACGGCAGCATGTTTTCGCTGACAAAGTACAATACAAGCAGCCGCTATGGCATCGTTGATAATAAGACTGAACTTGATCCTGAAGACGATGCCGCCTGTGTGAACTGGGGTCCGTCATGGTGCATGCCTACTACTGAGCAGCAGAAAGAGTTGTATGATGAATGTTTATGGACCCGGACGAAAATGAACGGCGTGAACGGTTATCGTATTAAAGGCCCGAATGGGAACTCATTGTTCTTGCCTGCTGCGGGTTATCGCAGCGATAATTCTCTCGAAGCATTGGGGTCGTATGGCAGCTATTGGTCTCGTTCGTGCTACACGAGCAACGGCATCTCGACGAATGCCTTCAGCGCTTGCGACGTGGGCTTTAATTGGGCTGAGTATAGCACATACTTGAACGGTACATACCACTATCGCTACTATGGTCACAGTGTGCGTGCTGTGCGTGTTTCGCAGTAGTTTGAAATAATGGATAGTTCTTATTTTGCTCGGCCTTTGGGCCGAGCAATTTTTTCATCATTGTAATTTGTTTTTATTATACTTGTATTGTATCCACTGGGCGGTTGATAATGCTGATGAACTAGACTGGTGTGAAGTTACGAAATTTGGTAAGTTGGCTTTTATCTGCTATCTTCGCAGGTCGCAAAGCATTATTAATCTATCACTTCTAGTACATGATGAAAAAGTTTAGCTCTTTTGGGGTTTTATTATTGTTGCTGTCGTTTTCATTGACAGCCAATGCTCAGGATTACCTGCGTGGTGACGTGAATGGTGACGGCAAGGTGGGTATCCCTGACGTGAGCCAGCTTGTTGACCTCCTGCTCGAGAACAATGGTTCAACAAACGCTAATGCCGACGTCAACCTTGACGGTCAAGTGGCCATTTCGGACGTCACGGTGCTCATCGACTATCTGTTGACCGGCTCATGGGGAGACGGGCCCGTGATTCCTGACGAGGAGTGCGTTGACCTGGGTTTGCCCAGCGGCACGCTGTGGGCGACGCATAATGTGGGAGCCGCCAATCCAGAGGACTGCGGTGACTACTTTGCATGGGGTGAGACCGTTCCCAACAAGGAATACTATTGGTGGGGAACTACCGCTTGGATTACTGTCGAAAATGGACAGTTGTTTGTCACCAAGTACAACACCAAGAGCACCCTGGGCCCCGTTGACAACAAGACCGAACTGGACCCTGAAGACGATGCCGCCTATGTGAACATGGGTCCATCGTGGCGCATGCCGTCGCAGGAGCAAATCTTTGAATTGTTTGATAATTGCACTTGGGAGTGGACACAGGTGAATGGCATGAATGGCCAAATGGTTACCGGTCCCAACGGGAACACGGTATTCTTTCCTGCCTCGGGCGTGCGTATAGCGTATGACCTCGACTACGTTGGCGAGGAGGGCTTCTACTGGTCGCGCTCACTCCATCCCGCACCCATTCCCTCAACCGGTGCTCAGGGCATCCATTTGTCTTGGGAATTCTTTGAATTGGGTGGTGGTAGCCGTTGTAACGGATTGACCGTGAGGGCTGTGCGTACCTCCCAGCAATAGGACGGTGTCAGTGCGAATATCGCTCATGAGCGATATTCGCGAAAAGTTATTTAATCAAGACAACCCAAGGATGCCTTTTAGCTGGCATCAGTAATGATTAAATATCCCTCATGCTCTCGCTGGGCATGAGGGATATTTTTTAAGAGAATTCTTGATGATCGGCAGGATGGTTAATTCAGGTTGAGGATGATGTCAATACCATTCCACTCTCTCAGTGGCACCTTTTCTTCACAGGCCTGCACAAGGATTCAAGCCATGTTTTAAAGTAAGCCCTATCATTTCTCGATTGGCGCATTTACGAAGGTTCCATCGCTTTCATCGGTCCTCAACACTACGGAACCTTTAGCAGTACCACCGAGGAGCAAATCAATCAGACTGGTCACGTCGCTGATGGTCACGTTGCCATCGCCATTCACATCGGCTTGAGCTGGAGCCGTGCCATTACTCAGCATGATGTCGATTAGGCTGGTCACATCGCTGATGGTCACATTACCATCGCCGTTCACGTCACCAGGCAAAGATGCGTTGTACTTTACCCAACTACCATTGATAAAGTGCCAGGCATCCCAATTCTTGTTGTTGGCAGCAATGAGATGATTTCTAGTGAAAACGTTTCCTTCACTAGAATTCTCGGACCTTACATACAAGTCGGCATGGTAGCTGCTTGAACATGTGCGCAGAGAGTTGATCAGTGTGGTCATTCCAGAATCGGTAAATCGGTTTACATTGATTTGGACACTGTACAACGATGGACAATTCTGAAGGCTAAGTGAGGTCAATTGATTGCCGAAGCAGTTCAAGAAGGTCAATCCCAAACAGCCCTGCGCGTATAGCGAGGTCAACTGGTTGTTGCGGCAATCTAACCTATTCAAAGCAGTCATGCCCGCCACGTTAAGCGAACTCAAGTTATTGTTACTGCAATCCAGCTTTTCTAGTTTAGTGTCATTGCTCAAATCGATCGAGGTCAGCTTGTTGTTCTTGCAGCTGAGTGAGATCAATACAGGGCAATTATAGGAATATAGAGTGGCGAGTTCACTGTTGGATTCTATGACTGCATTAGTCAGAACAGGACAGTCTCGGAAAGATACCATCGTCAGATGGCTCTTATTTGTCACCGTGAGCGAGGTGATCTTAGTATTATAACATGACAAAATCTCGAGGTCGGATAAACTGTTGACAACACTCAGATCGTTGATGCTGGTCGAGTAGCAATAAAACGATTTCAGAGCCGTGCAGCTTGCCAGACCAGTAATGCCAGTCAGGCCTGGGTTATCTCTGCAAGACATGTAAATCATATTGTTATTCCCTTCCACGTTTAAAGTGGTCAAGTTGTTGGTATTGCTATAGAGGGTTTTCAGTGCAGTACAGTTATTGATGTTTAATGTGGCCAAGTTGCTGTTGCCCGTAATTTTCACATCGGTCAATGCCGTATTACCGGAGGCCCTCACATAAGTCAGATTGCTCTTATTGGTAACTGTGAGCGAGGTGATTTTATTGACGCGGCAATATAGGGATTGGAGGTTGTTCAGATTATTCACTGCACTCAAATCAGTGATGGCACAGTCCTCACAGTCCAGATAAGTGATGGCGGTGCAGTCTCCCAGACCAGTAATCTCGGCCAAATAATCGTTGTAATAACACTGCAGATTCTCAAGCGCCGTACATCCCGCCACATTGAGCGTGGTCAAATTGTTATTATAGCAATATAGGCTTTTCAGTGAGGTGCAATTGCTGCAATTAATTTTAGTCAAATATGGCTTATTGACTGCTAATAGGGAGGTTATCTTGGTAGAATAGCATATCAGAGTCTGCAATTTTGAGCAATCCCATACGTCCAGTGAGGTAAGGTTTGAGTTAGGGGCACAGTCCAAATAAGTCAGCTCAGTATTGCTGTTCAGATCAAGTGAGGTAAATGAGTTGCTCCAGCAGCGCAGTTCCTTCAACTCGGAAAAGAACTCAATTCCCTTCAAGTTAGCGATGCCCTTGTTAGCCACGTTTAGAGACGTCAAATTGTCGATGTCATAACTAGTAAGGTATCCAGCGGGAAAGAGCGAGAGGAGGTAGTTGCGGAAAACCGCGTCGGGAAAATTGGTGGAATTGATCATAACGACATCCAACGCCAAGATGTTTCTGCAATAGCCCTGCCATCTAAAACTATTTTGATAATCTGATAAAACAGTAGGCAAAACATACAAGTAATCGGAATGTCCTGCACCATAATCTACCCCCCAGCCCCAAGTATCTATAATATTCGGGTCTGATGAATAGCACTCAATTGAAGAGAAATCACATCTCTCAAAGGCATGATAACCAATATATCCCACAGTAGCGGGAATGACAAGGTTGCTAATGCCAGAATTCTTAAATGCATGGGCTCCAATACTTTCAACAGTGTAAGTCACCCCATTATATGTGACTTGACGCGGAATGATTACCTCTCCACTGTAATTAGTTTCATCGATTGAAATACAAGGTGAATCTTCTTCAAAATCGCCTGTAACTTCAACGGTTGAACTACTTGTTCTATTGTAGTAGATGCCATCTTTGTAGAAGTCATAGGCGCTGATGGTCAAGGCCGTTGACAAACACGCCACGAGGGCGAACGTTTTGAGTAATAGTAAATTCTTCATAATGTTAATGGTGCCTCATGAGTCCTCGGCAATCGGCCTTTAAATGGAAATGGAAGCGCAAGGACTAAGTTAGCCTGCAATGGGGTAACGCGCTTCAGGGTAAAATTCAAGAAGAATCATTATGATTTCGCAAATATACTTCATTTTTTTTAAAAACAACTGTATTTCTATAGTTTTTTGATACACTAAAGCAAATACATTAGCTTCCCGTTAAAATCGGGACGAGTTGAATTTTAATCAAAAAGCCTCGGAATGAGGAGATCAAATCGTTCCTTGACATGATTGAATTCAGTCTTTTCGATCAACTCTCGTAAAGGGGGGGTGTTCACTGGCTGAAATGTGCAAATAGTTTGATGGGAAGAGCCAAGATACACCCTGCCAGGCTAGTGTGAGGGACAATTATTTGATGAACGTTGTAATGGTTTTTTCTTCACTAATCACAATTTCAGGCCCTAAAGTCATCATATTTCATGAGAAATGGATCTTTGTGTGACAGAAATTGAAAAAGTTGTATTATCTTTGTCAATTGAAGCTACGAATGATGATTTTAACCCCAATTATTAACTTTAAAGCAAGTATATATGGAAAAGTTTTCATGGTTGAAAATGCTTGCCCTGGCGGCTTGCATGATATGTTCTTTGGGCTCCGCTGCTCAGGAGGCCTATGCTAATTACGTGCCGTCTACCAAGACACTCTCGTTCTACTACGACAACTTGAGAAATACCCGCACTGGAAAGACTTATAACTTGAATTCGGGTACAGTCAGTCCCGGCTGGCACTTCGACGGGAACAATGTGTCGGTCAAACAAGTGGTGTTCGACCCGTCATTTGCCGACGTCCGACCTACAACAGCCTACTGTTGGTTTGCTTGGATGATAAACCTGGAGTCTATCACTGGCATTCAGTACCTTAATACGTCAAGGATGACCACCATGCATTGGATGTTTCAGGGATGCTATGTGCTGACAAGCCTTGATTTGAGCGGTTTCAACACCGACAATGTCACCGACATGAGTGGCATGTTCGGGTACTACCGTTTGCCGACCCTTGATCTGAGCAGTTTCAATACGGCAAAGGTGAAAGATATGTCCTATATGTTCTGTTACAGCCCTGACTTGACGACCATCTATGTGGGCAACGGCTGGACTACTGAGTCAGTTACCCAGTCGGTTGAAATGTTCAAGAACTGCGACGGCATCGTGGGCGGTCGGGGCACAACCTTTGACGCCAGCCACATTGACAAGGCCTATGCTCACATCGACGGTGGCCCTGACAACCCCGGTTATTTCACCGATAGACTTTCAGTGAATCGCGGCGATGTGAATGGTGACGGTGATGTCACCATTGCCGACGTGACGGCATTGATTGACATGCTGCTGACGGGCAACACTGAAGGCAATGCCGCTGCCGACTGTAACCTGAGCGGCAACGTGAACATCGCCGACGTGACAGCCCTCATCGACTACTTGCTCGGTGGCAGTTGGGATTAAATCCCCCCAACCTAGTCAAAATAAATTATCCCTCATGCCCCTGAACTGCACTCCAAAAGTTTTGTGTCTAACTTTTGGGGTCACTTCATTGTGGGGGCGGCTTTTTTGTTGTACTTTAGCGGCTGCAAATGAAGAAACTATTTGACAACATTGCTTTTGGGGTGGTTTACGGCACATGGTACATGTTGTCGCTGCTGCCCATGTGGGTGCACTACCTGTTCAGTGACGTCCTGTTTGTGGTGGTGGCCTATGTGCTGCGTTACCGTCGTCGCGTCATCTGGAAAAATCTCAAGAATTCCTATCCGGGCAAGAGCGAGCAGGAACTCAAGCGCTTGCAACGACAGTTCTACCATCATATGTGTGACTTGGTAGCCGAGACAGTGAAATACACTACCATCGGCCGCAAAAACATCATGCGCCGCATGACCTTCAAGGGTTGTGAACAGGTGGGCGAAATTCTCAATAGTGGGCAGTCCATTGCCCTGTTGTTGGGACATTACGGCAACTGGGAATGGGTGACCTCGTTTGCCTTGTGGCTGCCACCGATTGAGCGAGAGGTGATACTGGGACAACTTTATCACCCCCTGCAAAACAAAGTGATGGACCGTGTGGTCCTGAAGATGCGCAACCGCATGGGTCCCGTGTGCGTGCCCAAGAACGACTCCCTGCGCTGGATCATCGGCAACAAGCAGCAAGGCATCATCACGATGTTGGGATATATCAACGACCAGGTGCCCAAGTGGGAGAACATTCACCACTGGCTCACGTTTCTCAACCAGGAAACACCGGTGTTTACCGGCATTGAACGTATTACCCGCTCGCAGAAGCAGGCCGTCATCTATCTCGACGTGAAGTGCCCTCGACGCGGCTACTATGAATGCGAGTTCCAGGTCATCACCCGCGACCCGATGGCTATGGGTGAGTATGAGCTGACCGATGAGTTCTTCAGGCGCTTCGAACAGACCATCAACCGTGCCCCGCAGTACTGGCTGTGGAGCCACAACCGCTGGAAAAGGACACGCGAGGAGTTTGACCGTCGCTTCAAGGTGGTGAACGGCAGGGTTGTGGAGAAATAAGGCTTTAGGCGTTAGGTGCATCCGCGTTCTTCTTTTTGAATTATAGGGGTCGGATGTGAAAAATTATAGGTGAGATAAAAAACTAAATCCTAATTGCTAATGGCTAAAACCTTTTTTGTACCTTTGCAGAACCAAATACTAATTAACTAAAACAAATAAACTGAAAAAGACATGAACCGACTTTCGGATCGCATTAACGCACTGGCACCTAGTGCCACATTGGCCATGTCACAAAAGAGCAGCGAACTGCGCGCTCAAGGCGTGGACGTGATTAACCTCTCGGTGGGAGAACCCGACTTTTTCACCCCCGACCATATCAAGGCTGCCGCCAAGCAGGCCGTTGACGATAATTTCTCATTCTATTCGCCTGTTCCCGGTTACCTGTCGCTGCGTCAAGCCGTGTGTGAAAAACTGCGCCGTGAGAACAACTTGGAATACACTCCCGACCAGATTGTCATCGGTAATGGTGCCAAGCATGAGCTGTGCAACGCTATCATGGCACTCATCAACCCCGGAGACGAGGTGATTATTCCCACTCCTGCATGGGTAAGCTATGTGCAAATGGTCAATCTCGCCGGTGGCAAGAACGTGTTACTGCCCTCGAGCATGGACAAGAATTTCAAGGTGATAGCCGATGAACTTGAAGCCGTTATCACCGATAAAACTCGCCTTATCATCATCTGCTCGCCCAGCAACCCCAGCGGTGCCATCTACACCTATGACGAGCTGAAGGCCATTGCTGCAATGCTTGAGCGTCACCCGCAGGTGATGGTGATTGCCGACGAAATCTATGAGCACATCAACTATGTGGGCAAGCATGAGTCACTGGCACAGTTTGATGCCATCAAGGACCAGGTGGTGATTATCAACGGCGTGTCCAAAGCCTATGCCATGACCGGTTACCGCATCGGTTACATTGCTGCTCCCCTTTGGGTCGCTAAGGCTGTGACCAAGATGCAGGGTCAGTATACCAGTGGCGTTTCGTCGATTGCCCAAAAGGCTGCCGAGGCCGCCTATAACAGCCCTCAAGACTGTGTTGAAGAGATGCGTGTTGCCTTTGAGCGCCGTCGCAACCTCATCGTGGGCCTGCTGCAGGAAATCCCCGGCTTTGAGCTGAACATGCCAGACGGTGCTTTCTATGCATTCCCCAAGGTGGATTCCTACTTCGGCAAGAAATGCGGTGAGACCATTATCAACGATGACAATGACCTGGCCCTCTATCTGCTGAACGAGGCTCATGTGGCTACCGTTGCCGGTAGCGCCTTCTGCTGCCCGGGTTACATCCGCCTGAGCTATGCCACCAGCGATGAGAACCTGCGTGAGGCTGCCAAACGCATTGCTGCAGCCCTCGCTAAGCTCGCTTGATTTATCGACAATTAATCTCAGATATAATGACTGCCCGCCATGTTCAGTTTTGGCGGGCAGTTGTTCTTTTGATGGCCATCAGCATCACTGGTGAAACTCATTGCGCAGTGGGTAGTGGTTGCGCAGGGATTCAAAGTCTTGTAGGGCGGCTTTGAGGCTGGCTGTGTCGGCAAGGATGTCGTAGCTGTCGGCGATGCCGTCAAGTGTGACCTGTGCCGCACCTGTGGCGGGGGCTTCTATCACCGGAATGGGAATGTCCCAACCGAAATGTTGGTTGAGGGCTTCGAGCATCATGGCGGAGCCGCGTTGTTTCCCTTGCTGGCTGTATCCGGCTATGTGGGGAGTGGCGACAACGGCCTTGTCGAGCAGGGCAGGGGAGATGCTGGGCTCGCCCTCCCAACAGTCGAGGGCTACATCGCCGTGCCAGTTCAACAGGGCGGCATTGTCGGCAATGGGACCGCGGGCAGCGTTCATAATCAGGCTGCACCGGGCCAGTCCATCAAGGAAAGCCTTGTCGCACAGGTGCCATGTGGGCCACTGTCCGTTGCGTGTGAGGGGCGTGTGAAAGGTGAGGATGTCGCAACGCTGCTGCAACTCATCAAGAGGAGAGAAAATGTCATCACGAGAACCGCCCATGTTTTCCCTTGGCGGGTCGTTGAGGAGGACTGTGAAGCCAAGTTGACGTGCCCAGCGGGCGACGATGGAACCGATGTGGCCGACACCGACGATGCCGAGGGTGAGACCGTCAGGCTTGGGAATGCCGCGATGGCGCATCCATGCGTTGATTGCGCAGAATACCCATTGGGCAACTGCTGGGGCGTTGCAGCCCGGAGCGTTGCGCACGGTAATGCCGCGGCTGGCGCAGTAGGCGAGGTCGATGTGGTCGGTGCCGATGGTTGCCGAACCGATGAAACGCACACGGCTGCCGTCGAGCAGTGAGGCATTGCAACGGGTGCGGGTGCGCACAATCAGCACGTCGGCATCCATGACGGCCTCGCGGGTGATAGCGTCGGGTTCCAAATAACGGACTTGAGCATAGGGTTCAATCAGTCCTTGAATGTGGGGGATATGGTTATCGATAACGACTATCATGGCATCAAGAGATTAGCGGCATAGGAACCAAGGCATCCAGCCATCAGCAGCAGGATGAAAACATAGCGGTAGTGCATCGAAGTGCGCAGGGTGTGGGCGAGGGCGCCCTGAATGGCAGCCATGAGGCCGAGCAGGGGCAGATATACCGCCATGTTGCCGTAGTCGATGCACAAGGCGATGACTGCTGTGACAAGCACCATTACAAAAAATGCGTTATAGACCCTGGTCTGCATGCGGTAATTCATGATTGTCATCAGATTCATCACGGCCAGCACGATACCTATCAGGGCAATCACCCATGCGGCAATGTGTGTCACACTCACTTGGGTGATGGCAGTCAGATTCCAGATGCCGTCGAGATGTGGCGCCACAAAGTCGGTTGGTGAGGCAATACCCATCCCCAGCACAATCCAAAATGGGGTAATCAGGCCAAACAGCATGGCGGACACCCCTTTCAGGTTCAGCACGCCCATGTTGAGAAATCCCAGCAAAAATGCGGGTATCAGTATCAGGAAGCTGTAGTGGAACATGCTGCCGGCTGCTATGACGGCAAAAACCAGGAAAATATTGCGCTGTGAGTGGCGATCCTGATAGGATGCAAACAGCGGTAAAACCATTAAAACAGTCACCAGCGCCAATAATGTGCCGACATTTAATGCCACCAAACCGGCGGGATGCGCCAGCTGCAGCAGGTAAAATGCCGAGGCGAACAGGTGCGTCACCGAACGAATGTAGCTGAAGAGCTTGTTCAAGGCCAGCATGATGCCGCCAGTCATGAGCAGACACAGCACGTTAATGGCGGCCGAAATCGGTCCCGGTTCAAATAACGGTCCCTGGAAAGTGAAGAAGATACCCGTGCTCTCGACAGGGGCGGGCTTGAGGCCTATCGACAAGGCTGCAGCCGTCCCCAGCATGAGCAACAGCGCACACAGGAGCATGAACGGGCGACCGTTAAAGTATTCGTTAGTATGTTCCCTCGTTGACATTACTCAGGATTAAGAAGACAAGAAAGACAAAAAAGACAATTATCTTTTCATTCTTGAGAAATATGGTTGCCTTTTTTGTCTATCTGTGTTTACTATTCTTTGTCGTCCTTGGGTGTCTGGTCGGTGGGTTCATCCAGGCTGCGGCGCTTCCAGCTCTTGCGGCGGCCGTGGATGATAGGCACTTCTTTGTCGGCACTCAATGTGGGCTTGCGGTCACGGAGGATGCGCTTGGCAAACTTCTCGGAGTGACGGAACTCCTGGTCGAAGTCATCTTCATAGCGGCCAGTCTTGTCACGGTTGTCCACATCGGACATCATGCGGCGGTCACGGGCTAACCTTGCACGACGCAGGCGTTCCTCATCGCTGATGGGTTCCTCGTCCTGTCGCGGGCGCTCATCGTCGAATCGGCGCCTTGGACGGTCATCGCGCCTCCTGTCATCGTCAAAACGGCGCTTGGGGCGGTCCCCACGGTCATCGAGGCCCACTTTGTTGTAGTTGCCCTTGCTGCGCTCGCTGGCGCGGAAGCCCTCGTTGCGGATGTGCTCGCCTCGTTCGCGCATGTCGTCATAGCGTCCTTCAAAGATGACGTACTGCAGCAGTTCGCAGTCAAGTCCGCCGTTGTTAAGGGCATATTTCACCGATGGCTTCAGGCCGATTTTGAAGTATTGGTCTTTATTGTAACAGATGAGCCAAGCGTTATAGCCACGGAAGGTGTGCTTGAGCGTGAAACCCAGGTCGCTGTAGAACTGGTCGATATCTTCCATCGACAGTCGCTCGCCATAGGGCGGATTGGAGATGAGCGTGCCATGTTCGGGCACATGCTCTATCTCATTGATGTCGCGCCGTTCGAGCTCGATGTACTTGTTCAAGCCGGCATTCTTGACATTGGCGCGGGCAATGGCAATGGCCTTGCCCTCGATGTCGCTGCCGTAGATCTTGTGTGTGAACTCGCGCTCACCGCTGTCGTCGTTATAGATTTTGTCGAACAGGTCGGCATCATAGTCGGGCCACTGCTGGAAAGCATAATTGTTGCGGTAAACGCCAGGGGCGATGTTGGCACCGATGAGTGCCGCCTCGATGAGGAAGGTACCCGAGCCGCACATGGGGTCAATCAGGTCGGTGTCACCCTTCCAGCCGCTCAGCAGGATAATGCCGGCGGCAAGCACTTCGTTGATGGGGGCATCGGTCTGTGCGGCGCGCCATCCGCGCTTGAACAAGGGGTCGCCACTGCTGTCGAGTGAGAGCGTCACTTCTCGTCCCGAGATGTGAACGTCGAAACGTATCTCGGGGTTGGTAAGGCGAATGCTGGGCCGCTTGCCGTACTTCTCGTTGAAAAAGTCGGCGATGGCATCCTTGACGCGATAGGTGACAAAACGTGAATTGTTGAAGACCTCACTATAGACGGTGGCATCGATGGCAAAGGTGGTGTTCACAGTCATGAGTTGTTCCCAGTCAAACGACTTGAGCTGTTCATACAAGTCATCGGCACTGTTGGAATTCAACGTGAGAAATGGCTTGAGAATGCGCACAGCCGTGCGACAGGCGAAATTTGCTTTGTAGAGCAGTTCCTTGTCTCCCTTGAAAGAAACCACGCGGTTACCTTCAATCACATCTTCGGCGCCCATGGCGCGCAATTCATCGGCAAGCACCCCTTCCAGTCCGAGGAAGGTTTTAGCCACCATATCAAATTTGTTGGTCATCATGTTATTGGTAAAATCTCTTTATGACCGCAAAGTTACTCTAAAAAACCGATATAAAACGAAATTTTAAGTATCTTTGCACGAAAATATTTATCAATCAAATACTACTAAAGATCAAATGGAGAAAATACAAGCAGGAAAATACGTGGAACTCGTCTATGAAATCTTTGTTGTTAACGGCGAAGAGCAGACCAGTGTGTTCAAGTTTAACAAGGAACATCCCGACGCTTTTGTCTTTGGCATTGACTTGTCGCTGATCGAGGGATTCCAAAATCACATCATGGGACTGGAACAGGGCGAGAAATTTGACTTCACTTTGCAACCCCAAGAAGCCTTTGGCGTGAAGAACCCCGAACTCATTTATGAGCTGGAGAAAGAGATTTTCCACATTGAGGGAAAGTTTGACGAGGAAAACATCAAGCCGGGTGCCCGTGTACCGATGATGACGCAGGAAGGCATGCGCATCGAAGGTCAGGTAGTGAAGGTCACCGACGACAAGGTATATATGGACTTCAACCATCAGTTGGCCGGTGAGACGGTTCGCTACAGCGGCTATGTGCAGTTGGTTCGCGATGCCACTCCCGAGGAACTGCAACCCAAGCATCACGGCTGCGGTTGCGGTTGTGAAGAGTGCGGCGGCGGTGACTGCGGTCACGACCACGGCGACGGCTGTGATTGCGGCTGTGGTGGCTGCTGAACTGCTAAAAATATATAATGAGGCGCTAATTAAGGAAATTTTTCTTTAATTCATGCCGCTCATTATAAATTATTGCGTAATTTTGCACCGTTTTCAAATTAAGGTAATTTCTAAATCATTAATAACTAAAGTTTTATTATGGCTAAATTTGATAAGGCTATCTTAGCAGAGAAGTACGGTATCACTGGTGTTACCGAGGTTCTTTACAACCCCAGCTATGAGGTGATGTTCAATGAGGAGATGAAACCCGGTCTGGAAGGTTATGACAAGGGTCAGGAAACCGAACTGGGTGCCATCAATGTGATGACTGGTGTCTACACCGGCCGTTCTCCTAAAGATAAATTCATTGTTGACGATGCCAATAGCCATGACAAGGTGTGGTGGACCACTCCCGGCTATCCCAACGACAACAAGCCTGTTAACGAGGCTACTTGGGCAGCCTTGAAGGACCTCGCCGTGAAGCAGCTGAGCGGCAAGCGTCTGTTTGTCGTTGATGGCTTCTGCGGAGCCAACAAGGACACTCGCATGAAGGTGCGTTTCATCATGGAGGTGGCATGGCAGGCTCACTTCGTGACCAACATGTTCATCCGTCCCCAGAACGAGGAGGAATTTGACCAGGAGCCCGACTTTACTGTTTACTGCGCCAGCAAGGCCAAGGTTGACAACTACAAGGAGCTGGGTTTGAACAGCGACACCGCCGTTGTCTTCAACGTGACCAGCAACGAGCAGGTTATCCTCAACACTTGGTACGGTGGTGAGATGAAGAAGGGCATGTTCTCGATGATGAACTACTTCCTGCCGTTGAAGGGTATTGCTGCCATGCACTGCTCGGCCAACTGCGACATGAACGGTGAGAACACCGCCATCTTCTTCGGTCTGTCAGGCACCGGCAAGACCACCTTGAGCACCGACCCCAAGCGCAAACTCATCGGTGACGACGCGCACGGCTGGGACGACAACGGTATTTTCAACTTCGAGGGTGGCTGCTATGCAAAGGTGATCAACCTGGACAAGGACGCTGAGCCCGACATCTACAACGCCATCCACCGCGACGCTCTGCTCGAGAACGTCACTGTTGACGAGAACGGTAAGATCGACTTCGCCGACAAGAGCGTGACCGAGAATACCCGCGTGAGCTATCCCATCTACCACATCAAGAACATCGTTCGCCCCATCAGCCATGCTCCCGCTGCCAAGCAGGTGATCTTCTTGAGTGCCGACGCATTCGGCGTGCTGCCTCCCGTGTCAATCCTTGACTCGGAGCAGACCAAGTACTACTTCCTGAGCGGCTTCACCGCCAAGTTGGCTGGTACCGAGCGCGGCATCACCGAGCCCACCCCCACCTTCAGCGCATGCTTTGGCCAGGCCTTCCTGGAACTGCATCCCACGAAGTATGCCGATGAGCTCGTGAAGCGCATGGAGAAGAGTGGCGCCAAGGCTTACTTGGTGAACACCGGCTGGAACGGCACAGGCAAGCGTATCTCGATTCGCGACACCCGCGGCATTATCGATGCCATCCTCAACCACAGCATCGACAAGGCTCCGACCAAGGTCATTCCGTTCTTCAACTTTGTCGTGCCCACTGAGCTTGAGGGCGTTGACACCGGCATCCTTGATCCACGCGACACCTATGCCGATCCCGCACAGTGGGAGGAGAAGGCACGCGACCTGGCTAGCCGCTTCATCAAGAACTTTGTCAAGTATGAGGACAACCCCGCCGGCAAGGCTCTGGTAGCCGCTGGCCCGCAACTCTAATTCGCATTACTTGATAACGCATCCCTAGCGAGCGGGGCAACATTTCGTTGCCTCGCTCGTTCTTATTTAATGTTAATAAATTGGTGGGGTTGCAAGTTTTATTGTAATTTTGCGAGTTATTCTAGAAAAACAAAGAAAAGCAATATGAAGAAGTACAATCTGATTAACAACACGCTGGGATGGCTCGTATTCCTAGTTGCTGCAGTTACTTATCTGCTCACCATCGAGCCTACTGCCAGTTTCTGGGATTGCCCGGAGTTTATCGCACAAGGTTTCAAGAGCGAGATTGGCCATCCGCCCGGCAACCCCATCTTTATCCTCACGGCGCGTTTCGCCACCCTTTTCGCTGGTGGCGATGTGACGGCTGTCGCCAAGTGCGTCAATGCCATGTCGGCGCTGCTGAGTGCAGCGACCATCTTGTTGCTGTTCTGGACCATCACACACCTGGTTAAGAAACTCGTTGTCCGTGAGGGTGAGGAAGACCAGATGACGCTGACGCAGTACCTGGTAGTGATGGGTAGCGGCATAGCCGGCGCCTTGGCATACACTTGGAGCGACACCTTCTGGTTCAGTGCTGTCGAGGCCGAGGTCTACGCCTTCTCGTCGTTCTGCACCGCCTTGGTGTTCTGGCTCATCCTCAAGTGGGAGAACCGCGCCGACGAGCCCGACAGTGACCGTTGGTTAATCCTGATTGCCTACATCTTCGGCGTGTCACTGGGCGTGCACCTGCTCAACCTGCTGTGCATCCCCGCCATCGCCTTGGTGTTCTACTACCGCAAGTTCAAAAACACCAGTGCCAAGGGCTCTATCATCACGCTGCTTGTCTCGTTCGCTATCATC
>JAEEGJ010002910.1_pt1 | contig 73866 bp, 65 predicted proteins | sample 8958761 | NCBI WGS metagenome assembly JAEEGJ01 (sample SAMN16246546, study PRJNA631951) | gut metagenome | biome: gut microbiome; feature: rumen; material: RS-attached | host: Bos | place: Iran: Karaj | collected 2018-10 | reverse complement strand
ACATAATCTTTTCTTGGTTCAATAGCCATATATGCAGGACGAATGATCTTGCCGTTATTAGCAAGCTCTTCCATTCTATGAGCACTCCAGCCTACAATTCTGGCAATAGCAAATATTGTAGGATAAAGCTCCTCAGGAAGCTCTAGCATTCTGTATACAAAGCCTGAATAGAAGTCGACATTGGCACTAACGCCCTTGTACATGGTTCTCTCTCCTGCAATAAGCTCAGGAGCGATTCTCTCAACCATCTCATAAAGAGCAAGCTCATCCTCTTTGCCCTTTTCTACAGCAAGCTTCTCTACAAAGCTCTTAAGGATGACAGCTCTTGGATCAGACTTGGAATAAATAGCATGTCCAATACCATAGATCAGTCCAGCCCCATCAAAGGCCTGTTTGTTGAGGATCTTATCAAGGTATGCTCTTACCTCATCCTCATCCTTCCAGTTCTTGACATTGGCCTCGATATCATCAAACATATGCACAACCTTGATGTTGGCGCCGCCGTGGCGAGGTCCCTTAAGCGAACCGATAGCTGCTGCTATTACAGAATAGGTGTCTGTCATTGATGAGCTGACTACATGAGTTGTAAAAGATGAATTATTACCACCGCCATGTTCCATGTGAAGAACAAGGCAAATATCTAAAAGTTTAGCTTCAAGCTCTGTATACTTACTATCCGGTCTTAACAGATACAGAATAGTCTCTGCTGTAGAGAGTTCTTCCTTTGGCGGATGGATAATAAGCGAATTGCCCTCATGATAGTGATTATAAGCATGATAGCCGTATATTGACAAAAGTGGGAACATGCTGATGAGCTGAAGCGACTGCCTCAGGACGTTGGGAAGCGATACATCATCAGCATGATCGTCGTATGAATACAGAGTAAGTACGCTCCTTGCAAGAGTATTCATCATATCCCTACTTGGAGCCTTCATGATAACATCACGAACAAAGCTTGTTGGAAGGCTCTTGTAAACTCCCAGAAGCTTTTCAAATTCAAACAGTTCTTTTCCTGTTGGAAGCTTGTCAAAAAGAAGCAGATATGCACATTCCTCGAATGCAAATCTGTTCTCTTTGACCGCAGCATCTATAAGCTGATGGACATCGTAGCCTCTAAAATAGATTTCACCATCAGCCGGTATTTCCTTGCCATCAACATTTTTCTTGGCGATTATTTCTGATATTCTGGTAAGACCTGTAAGTACACCCTTACCATTTAGATCACGAAGTCCTCTTTTGACATCGTATTTGATAAAAAGATCATTTTCGATAAGATCAGCTTCTTCTGAAAGCTTGGACAGTTCAACAATTTCCGGTGTGTTTTCCGAGTAATATCCCTTGCCTAAATCCATACGCACCCCCTATATTAAACATTCAATTTCAGTTTGAATTATTTCTTATCAAATGTGAGTATTACACAACCCACTTAAGATTAATAGAATTTTCTTTTGCCCTTGTCGATCATAAGATTTCCAATTAGGAGAACAACCAATGCTATACCATATATTATAACATGAATATCTCCTCTACCGATAAGGTCACAAAATATACCTGTTACTCCAAGTAACACCAAAGCGATTCCCTGGGCCACATGACGAGGATAAGAATAGTTAATAAACCCTGCTCTGTCCTTCATCTTCTGAACATTTACATCAGGTGGGATCATAACTCCCACCTTGATCTTGTCTACAGTCTTCATCTGAACTGCATAGTATATGATCATGGCGCCACCAATGATGATTGCCAGATCAAATATGTTATTAAAGGTATCCATTACATTCCTCGGTTCCAAAAAAATTACTGATCATGATAATAAAACTCTTCAGGCATTAAGAAAATCGCAAACAGCTTTTAACATATCAGCTTTATCAACTACTGTCTTATGTCTGATCTCAGCAGTTCTGATAGATGAAACTGCCTCAGGAATCTCTACGCCTGATACAGCAGAAAGCTCATCTGCAAGAGCAAAATCATCCTTGCTCTCATCGCCCTTACCAAGAGCATTCATGACGCTTCTGGTGAACTTAAATGGGCTTGCTGTAGAAGCGATAACAGTTACTGTCTTGTCGCCAGTCTGCTCAACATACTTGCTGTAAACAGAGCTTGCAACAGCTGTGTGTGTATCCATGAGATATCCAGTCTTGTCGAATACTTTTTTGATAGTAGCTGCTGTCTCTTCCTCTGTAGCAAATCCGCCAAAGAAATCAACGAGCTTTTCTCTCATTGCAGGTGTGATCTCGTACTTACCAGTCTGAGTCAGCTGAGCCATAAGGCTTGCATCCTTTTCTGCATTATCACCAGCGATGTGATAGATAAGTCTCTCAAGGTTACTTGAAATAAGAATATCCATTGATGGTGATGAAGTAAGGACAAACTCACGGTTTCTGTCATACTCACCAGTCTGGAAGAAGTCGAAAAGTACCTTATTGGAGTTAGATGCACAGATAAGCTTGGCAATCGGCACACCCATATTCTTGGCATAATATGCTGCAAGAATGTTACCAAAGTTTCCTGTAGGAACAACTACGTTGATAGAATCTCCCTCAGCAATTCTGCCCTCCTTAAGGAGTTTAGCGTAAGAGTATACGTAGTAAACAATCTGTGGAACCAGTCTTCCGATATTGATTGAGTTAGCTGATGAGAACTGGAAGCCCTTGGCATCAAGCTCTGCAGCAAGCTCTTTATCCGTAAAAATCTTCTTAACTCCGGTCTGAGCATCATCGAAATTTCCTTCAATTCCAATTACGCAGGTGTTGTCGCCCTTCTGAGTAACCATCTGCTGCTCCTGAATTGGGCTTACGCCGTGCTTAGGGTAAAAGACAATGATTCTTGTGCCAGGTACATCAGCAAAGCCTGCAAGTGCTGCCTTACCTGTATCTCCACTAGTAGCTGTGAGAATAACGATCTCGTTTTTAACATTATTCTTCTTGGCTGCTGTAGTCATGAGATATGGAAGGATTGAAAGAGCCATATCCTTGAAGGCGATTGTAGCTCCATGATAAAGCTCAAGGTAAAAAGCTCCGTCAGCCTCAGAAATTGGAGCAATCTCCTCTGTATCAAATTTAGAATCATACGCATGAGAAATGCAGTATTTGAGCTCTTCCTCAGTATAATCTGTCAAAAGAAGCTTCATAACTTCATATGCTGTCTCTCTATAGTCAAGCTGTGCGATTTCTCTAAGAGTCTTTTCCAAATGTGGAATGTGATCAGGGACATATAATCCTCCATCTGGAGCAAGTCCTCTTAAAATAGCTTCGGATGCCTTAATCTGCCCCAAAGCGCCTCTAGTGCTACTGTACAAAACTTCCTTTGCCATTGCGTTTACTCCTCTTTTATTGGTAAAATATAAATGCAGTATAACATAATACTATCTGATATATCTACACAATATTTTAGCACTTTGAATTATTAAAGTTATGCGATTTGCCAATTGTTTTTGTCTTATGGGGGAATATCTTGAAGACTAGTAAGAGTATCGGTGTATATTATACAACCTTAAAAGATGGCACACCTTCTTATAGAGCTTCCATAACCTATGGAGGTAAGCATATCTCCCTTGGCTCTTTTGACAATGTGAAGGAAGCTGCGGCTGTTTTTCGCGAAGCATCTAAGATTCTCAACTCCCCTTCCATCAAACTATCTTCATATAAAGAAAAGATGCACATTCCTTACGAGAAGTTTGTTTGCCTTATCAATTATCGCGACAAAGGAATGTACATTCCAACACCGATATATCTTGAAAAGACATATTTCACATATCATTTAGCTCCTGATTACGCGCTAAAATTCGATATTGATGATCTCTTTTACTACTCCTCTCACAAAATCATGAAAAGAGGCTCTCACCTGTTCGTTGCTGACTACGGCAGCCAGTTATCTGTCCTTCAAAGATATGGCATTCAGAGCTACGCAGTAGAAGGAAGGGATTATCAGTTTGCTAACGACGATCCCACCGATTTCAGATACGAAAATATCATTATCTTGAACAGATACCGCGGTGTCAGACAGTTCGCCGAGAAAGGCTTTATCAGATATAAGGCCGTTATTCACGTGCGAAGCAACTATGTGATCGGCAAATACAACTCTGAAGCCGAGGCGGCAATCGCCTACAACAAAGCCGCCGATATCCTCACAAAAAATGGGATAAAGAAGAACTTCCAGCCCAATTTTGTGGAAGATCTCACTCCATCCCAATACGCAGATATCTATATGAAATTAAAGATTTCGCCTAAGATTGAACGAGTTAAGCCGAAATAGGTTATATAATGAGTCCTTGTCTCCAATCTTTCATGTGGAAGCGGACGAAGGCGGTGGCGCCTACGATTGTCCAGGTAATTCCTGTTGAAATCCACAGTCCCCATGCTCCGATAAATGGAATAGCACAAAGGAATGCTGGGAAGATTATTCGTCCTATCATCTCTGAGGCTCCGGAAATTGCTGGGAACTTGGCATCGCCAGCACCGTTTAATATTCCTCGGCATACATAAATGGTTCCAAGTGGCAGATAGAAGTATGACAATATACGCATAGCACTTGAACCGTAAGCTATTATCTCTGTTTCTGAGCTGTCTATGAATATCTTTACCAGAACATCTCCAAACAATCCCATAACTATGATCATGACAATGGCATAAATCACCATCATCTTCATTCCGTTCTGATAGCCCTTCCTTACGCGATCGCCCTTGCGAGCTCCGATGTTCTGACCTGTAAAGGTTGAAAGAGAATCCTGGAGAGCTTTGAACTGCATATTTACAAGGTTTTCAATCTTACTTGTAGTGGTAAAGGCTGCGACAACCACAGAATCAAAGGAATTGATAACTCTCTGTAATATTACGAAGGAAAGCGCTACAAGTCCGCTCTGTAGTGCCATTGATCCTCCGATGGTATAGCACTTGGTAATGATATAACCATCTAGCTTCCAATCAGATCTGTCTATCTTGAAAACAGGATTCCTAAGGAATGCATAGAGTATTGAACATGCTGCAGATAGAATCTGCGCTGTGATAGTAGCAATAGCAAGTCCTGATACGCCGAGATCAAATACGATGACAAATACCAGATCCATGACTACATTCAAAAAACTGGAAATAATGAGGAAATAGAGCGGTGTTTTGGAGTCGCCGATTCCTCGCATTATATAAGAAATAGTATTGTATAGTGCTGTTCCAAAAAAGCCTATGCAGGTGATGGACATATATGCTACAGCATTTTCCAGGATATCTTCTGGAGTCTTCATGACATAGGTCAGTACTGGTCTTGAGAAAACAAAGCCAAGAAAGCCTACAAATAAAGAAGTTGCTGTCACGATTACAAGTGCATTGGTGATGACCTTTTTAACGCCCTTCATATTACCGGCACCAAAAAACTGTGATACTACGATACCAATACCTGTGGCGAGTCCGTTACCCAGTGCAAAGAAAAGGTTTGTGACGTGACCGGTAGAACCAACAGCCGCAAGAGCTCTGGCATCGATGAATCTGCCTGCTATGATTGTGTCGACAATGTTATAGAATTGTTGAAAAATATTTCCCATCATCATGGGAAGCATGAATGCAAGGATCAGTTTGGTAGGATCACCAACTGTCATATCCTTGGCATATTTATCTGCCATTGGGTTAGCCATATTATCTCCTGCTCAAATCAATAAGACATGTTGTATTCATCAGCATTCTATCTACCATCAAACCCTTGTTGTCCACTTAGTGCAGTCGATTATCTCTGTAGCCAGAGACTGGTAGAAATCTGGTTCGTGGCAAACCATGATGATGCTGCCCTTGTATTCCTTGAGGGCGCGAAGGAGCTCTTCCTTGGCGTCGACATCAAGGTGGTTGGTAGGCTCGTCGAGAACGAGGAGGTTGGACTCGCGGTTGATGAGCTTGCAAAGGCGAACCTTGGCCTGCTCTCCTCCGGAGAGAACCTTGCACTTACTCTCGATGTGCTTGGTTGTAAGGCCGCACTTAGCAAGGGCACTACGAACCTCATACTGAGAAAAGCCAGGGAATTCCTTCCAGATTTCCTCCATACAGGTAGTCTCAATATCTGGAGACATCTCCTGCTCGAAGTAGCCTATAGCTACGTTCTCGCCCGGTTCTACGCTTCCGCTGATAGCTGGAATAAGTCCCAGGATACTCTTAAGAAGTGTTGTCTTACCGATTCCGTTAGCACCAGTAAGGACAATCTTGGAGCCACGCTCCATAGTGATGTTAAGAGGTGACGAAAGTGGCTCGTCATATCCGATGACAAGATCCTTGGTCTCAAATAACACCTTACCAGGAGTACGAGCAACCTTGAAATTGAACTCTGGCTTGGGCTTTTCCTGAATCTTCTCGATAATATCCATGTTATCAAGCTTCTTCTGACGAGCCATAGCCATATTTCTGGTAGCAACTCTTGCCTTATTTCTGGCAACGAAGTCCTTGAGGTCAGCAATCTCCTGCTGCTGTCTGTTATAAGCAGCCTCTCTCTGAGCCTTCTTCATCTCATAAACTTCCATAAACTTGTCATAGTCGCCTACATAGCGGTCAAGACTGTGTGTCTGACCATCCATGTGGTAGATGATGTTAACAACGCTGTTAAGGAATGGTATGTCATGAGAAATCAGGATAAATGCATTGTCATAATCCTGAAGATATCTTGTAAGCCATACAATATGCTCAGCATCGAGGTAGTTAGTAGGCTCGTCCAGCAAAAGAATATCAGGCTTCTCTAAAAGAAGCTTAGCAAGCAGGATCTTGGTTCTCTGTCCACCTGAGAGCTCAGTAACATCTCTATCAAGACCTAAATCCAGGAAGCCAAGAGCTCTTGATACCTCTTCAATCTTGGAATCGATCAAATAGAAATCTCTGTTAGTAAGAAGATCCTGAATAGTTCCAAGCTCCTCCATATATGCCTCAAGCTGCGCTTCATCAGCTTCTCCCATGGCATCGCAGATCTCATTCATTCTGGTCTCCATAGCATAAAGAGGCTCATAAGCAGATGCAAGTACATCACGGATTGTCATTCCCTCTTTCAAAACAGCATGCTGATCTAGATATCCAACCTTAACATTCTTGGCCCATTCGATCTTACCTGCGTCAGGCATAAGCTTGCCAATAATGATATTCATAAATGTGGACTTGCCTTCGCCATTAGCTCCGACAAGTCCAATATGTTCACCCTTTAGTAATCTAAAAGAAACATCGTCAAAAATCGCTCTATCACCAAAACCATGAGTCAGGTGCTCAACATTTAAAATACTCATAAAACTCCTCAAAAAAACATATATTTGCAGTAAACTGCATCTCAAATAGTCAATACTACTGACTATCATCTGACTTTCTTATAAAGGTAATACATAAAATCATAATCTCCCCAGCCATACTCTTCTGAATCGATCAGATCATAGTGATCATCAATTGATTCGGGGATAGAATCTCTCACGAGAACATAATCAATAAGGCCTTCTCTCACATATCTCTCCTGCTCCATGTATGGATTGTTAGCAGGATCATCAATATCAAGAGTCTGCGTCTGGAACCATCTGCAGCTGGGCACAATATCGCAAAGAGTATAAAGCCCTGCATCAAGACAGCCAACATTTAAAAGAGTAGGATTCTCTGTCTGCAAAACCTCATCTCTGAATCTGTACATAAAATAGTTTTCTTTTCTCTCTGCCATAAATGGAACATTCATAGAAAAAGTTGCTATCTGCATAAGTGCCATCATTATAGCAAATACAGGAAGTCCCACAAAGCCAAAACCGGAAGTCTCGTGCTGAACAGCTTTGTCAAGTCGATTTGCCAAAAGAGCTCCGCCAAAAACAGCAAAGACGCTAAGTGGAAGTGAGTAATATGGAAGCTCTCTTCCACCGCCAAATATACCAAGAAAAGTAAACACAAACAGGACAACAATACTAATCCTTGTCAGTATCATAGCCTTTCTATCAAGAACACTTGCAACTAATCCAATAATAACCAGAACCATATACATCCAGTTATCCCAGATAAGTCCAAAGAAGATCTTGATCATAGCTTTGATTGACTGCAAAACGCTTGCGTCTGCGCCTACCTTGCTGTACACAAAGACATTTACATGGATATAGCCCCAGTACCATTCATAAAGGCCGCCCTGAACCCCAAAATAAATTATCCATGGGATAAAAGGCACAAACATACCAAGCAGGAATACCAAACATGCCTTGATGCCTTCTTTCAGTTCCTTATAAACAAGGAATGAAACAAATACCAGCATCATCCATGCAAAGAAAAAGCCAAGTCCTGTAAACTTGATATTAGCTATCATACCTGCTAGAAGGCCACCAATAAACACTCTCCTAAAGCTCATGGCACCATCCGGATACTGCTTCTTAAAATACTCAATAAACAGATATAACGCAGCTACGATGAACGGAAGACATATCTCTTCAGCAGACCCGCCCCACCAAAAGCTCCTGGAGCTGAAAATACCACCCATGCTCAGAATAGTAAGAGTTATAGATGTCTTCTCCCCGGCATAGAGACGTATAATCTTGTAAAAAAAGATTGCGTCAACCAGAGCAAATATTATCTCCATTATAAACACGCCCATAAAGGTTGTATGAGAAATCAGATAGCACAAACCATAGAAAAAGTACAGATACATACCCTTCTGGTCAAAAATATCTCTATATGGCATCCTGCCATTAAATATGCCTTTCCCAACACTAAAGTAGCTATTAGCATCACCCCAGTTATTGAAACAATATAAATAAGATGATCTGCTGGCAAAAGAAAGGCCGGCAATAACTGCCACTAATAATATTATGCACTTGGAAATAAAGGCTTTATCCTTTTTCAGCATATACTTCCTCTATGATCAAGATTCTGGATTTATTACAGGCTGGCCCGTAACTGGGTCATACTGAACTGGCTGAACTGGAACAAATCCCTGAACCGGAGCCTGTGGTGCTGGCTCAACCGGAGTAAGTCTCTGACCTGTCATCGGGTCAAAGTTCATTGCAAATTTCTGTGGTTCAACTGGAGTAAGCCTCTGACCTGTCATTGGATCAAAATTCATTGCAGGCTTCGCTGGTGCTACCGACTGAACCGGAGTAAAACCTGGCATAGGAGCAATTGGCTGCGCCTGTGCAAAAAGAGCTGTATCTGTCTTAGAAAGCGTATTAACCTTTCTGATAGCATAGATTGTGATCACTACCTCGAAAAGGAAAAACACAAACATAGCAAATGGATATATATCAGCTACAGACAGAACAAAGTCGTAGAAACCATGTACCATCACCGGAATAATAAGAGCCAGCTTAAGGTTTCTGTCTCTTCCATTATTATCTCCAAGTACCTCGCACTTTTTGGCTGCGCCAAAATAACATCCCATAAATACCGCATCTATAGCGTGACCTGGCACTGCGAGAAGAGCTCTCATAATAGCTGTAAAGAATGTTCCGTCAGCTATATACAAAATATTCTCAAGAAGAGCAAAGCCAAGAGATGCAAATACCGCATAAACAACAGCATCGAAAGTATAATTAAAAGCTGGATGCTTCCATGTAAGCTTCTTGACTACAACATACTTACCAGCCTCTTCAGCAAGCGCTACAACAAGGAAATTCTCAAGGGCCATATACAGAACGCTCTCTTCATAGAAGAAAAGACCCAGAATTCCTCCGCCAACAACCTCTAAAATATATGCACTGAGTGTTGATAAAACGCCGAAAAGAAATATCTTAACCAAAAGATCTGCCGGCTCTTTCTCAATCTTGTCAGCCTTGTAGATATAATACAAAAGAACTGCTGCAGGCAATATTGCCAGGTACATCATTATCATAGTTTAATCTCCCATAACAAAATTTATTTCATCCGAAAAATTATCATATCCGGAGCACACTGTAATATAATACCCCGAAAGCTCATATCCCGTAAAAAAGATATTCTCAAGAGCTTCCCCTTCGTAGTAAACACTGTTCCCCTGTTCCAAATCTATGAAAATCCTGCGAGGATCCATTGATAAGCCCTTGCCATAGTACTTCATAACGCTTTCCTTCATGGTCCACATTTTGGTACACAGAAGGTCTGTATCAACCCGATTCTTCGAACGATATTTAATATACTTTATCTCCTCATCCTTGTAAACAAAATTCATTAGATTCCCGCTGAATCTCTCAGTTTCCTGGACGTCAATACCTACACTGGCATCAGAAAAAGCGCATACAGCCAGGTTCCCCGAATGGGATAGATTAAACTCAAGGTCTGTAGCGCCCTGCACATGCGGCTTCTGAAAATCATCATCAAAAATCACAGCATCGCTTGCACCAAGCATTTCAAGGCCTTTGTATAGTAAAATCCCAGCCCCGAGTGACAGTCTTTTGCTCTGCTGTGGTTTAAATCTATCTATCTTATTCTTCCTGTATTCTGGCATCTTATGATACCAGTCATCAAAAACTTCCTGATCTTTGAGAAAATCAACATCTATCCCCAGAATAAAATTATCTTGTTTCATCTTCCTCAAGTCTCTCCACCCCATCTCCTGTAACAACAAGATACTCCCCATGCCAGAACTTATTCTGCAGTTCATTCTTGGTGATGGTAGGTGAAAGAAAAACGCCTTCCGCAAAATCTATAGGTACACCCATCATTTTATCATAATACTCGTAGGTGTCTATTCCAGAGATGATAACCGTCTTTTTCAGCTGCATGATCATATTGATCCTGTTCTGAAGCACAATATCAGCATTTTTCGCATCATCATTCTCATAGATATTTCTGATATCAATAATAACGCCCTCGAAATCGTAATTGATCAGAGCATTCAATCCAAGAAATCCGGCTTCATACTCACTTATGTACATTCTGATTCCGTATTTAACCAGATTTCCCATGGTCTGTGACAAGACATCCTTGGTATACATAGCAAAGGATTCCTTCATCACAAACGCTATAAGTGATGGATCAACGCCATAATGATCCACTATTTCTTTTACCTTCCTGACAAATTCGCTCCTGATAACAGAGGCTGACACAATTGGCACAAGAACAAAGTCCATCTGCATGTCAGACTTATCTACACCATAAGATAAGAATCTGCAGACTTCCTCTAGCATCTTATACTGGATCTCATCGATAAAGCCTGTTCCCTCTGCAACCTCCATAAACTCTTTGGGAGATATTTCACCCAAAACCTCATCCTTAAGGCGCAGTGTCATATGTGCAAGCTTAACCTTAAGACCATCCTTGGTATAAACCGGTGTGTACATATAACTAAAGGTCTTATTGCTGATTCCGCGACCAATGGCCTTCTCAACCTCAATCCTCCTGACAAGGAAATCAAGGTCCGAACCAATGAGAATACGTTTATCTGTTCCAGCAATACTGGAGGAATCCAGCAAAAAGATATCATTCATGGTAGGAAGCTGACTTGGACAATCTGCCACAAGGATCCTGACATCAAGCTTGATACTGCTGCCATCGTTATCCCAGGTCTCATCAAACCTGTCTGTTATTCTGGCTATAAGTTCATCTATCTCGTCATCGGAACAGTCAGTGCAGAGCATATAAAAGACTTCAAAGCCCGTATGATACACATTTAAGTCGTTTCTAAAATCAACCAGGAACTCTGCAACCTGAGCTATAAGCTTATCTATACTCTCATATCCAAAGAGCTTTCTATAGCTCTCAAGATTTTCTATTCTGATACACAAAGCCTTAAACTGTCTTCCCAGCTTGAAAAAAGCCGAAACATCCTGAACAAAAGCACTTCTGTTATATGCTTCTGACTGTGAATCAATCCTGTCATCATCCTTCTCTATCATGATCATGATGCCACTCAAACCAATAGCCTCACAGAGAAGCTCACATTTTATCTGAGGGAACAGCATCTGAACCACAGTTCCCACCATCGCAAGGGCCATGAAATAAATCATGGCAACTCTTTTCATACCATTTATGACATACCAGCTTCTAATAAGGAGGAAAACTCCAAGTAAAAAATATGCTGCGGAAAGCGCATAGGCAAGATATACTCCCGGGCCTCTGCCATATTCCAACGGTCCTGTAATCTTGAAAACAAGCTCTGTAACCGGATTAGTAAGGAGCATCAGCTCAAGGAAATAGAACGGGAACTTTATAAGGTTTTTCATTCCTTTTGAGAACTTAAAGCCAGTTCCAGTAATCGTAATAATATAGAAAACCAAAATAGGTGTAATGCCAAAATGGGTGAAATAGTAAATCATCTGGCAGGAATAACTGATAGTCCACCTGAAAAAGGCCGGAATATGAGAATGAATTGCAATATAACCTACAGGCTCAGTGACACAGCCAATGAGCGTGAAAGCTACAAGCATCATAAATAATCGATTTCTGATACGATTTCTCTTTCGCATCATCGTCGAATAGAAAAGACACGTTATGCAAATAATTGCAGCAGCTATTCTGTAGGTAGTGCTGTCAAGAAGTGTCAGATCCAGCATTCGTCTTATTTCCTCTGTTTAAAAAATGCATCAAGTGTACTAAGAAGCTTGTCTCTACTGATAGACTTAAGAAGGTAATCTGCAGGTTTAAGAGCAAGGACATCAGTTACACTCTTTCTATCGCTCTTACCAGTGAGGAACATTACAGGTATTGAGCTGGAAAAAGATTCGCTCTGTAGCATCTGCAAAACCTTAGGACCATCAAGCACAGGCATATCATAGTCCAATAGAACCAGATCAGCTTTGTTACTGGCAAGCCATGCTACTGCCTGAGTTCCGGAATTAGCCATTCCAACCCTGTATGTGTCCTTGAGCCACTCTCTTATCATCTGGATAAAAGTAGGATCATCATCCACGATCAGAATACACTTTCTCCTCTGAAGTTCGAACTCATCATCCGTAACAATGGATACCTTCTCCATCAGATCTGCCATATCAAGAGGCCTTGTCACCTCAAACGCAATATCCTCCTTAGGTACATAGTGATGAAGCAGCTCAAAGGCAGCCTTATCACCTATTACAATAATAATGATATTGTCATCCATGCACTTATCCTTGAAATAAACCATGGCATCCGTATGATCTTCAAGATTTTCATCAGTGTATAGGATGACAAGACTCACTCCTGCCACTTTGGCACTTAAATCTCCGACAGCATACGTCGAATCCACCACCTCGAAGTTATTCCCTTTGAGCAGATTCTTGATGGCGTTTACCATAAAGGTCTCTTCATTTCGTACAAGCATTATTCTCTTAAACATGTTATGGCTCCTAACTGTTCAATTTATTTTGTACAAGTTCCGTTATCTCATCCCATTTAAGTTTATAGGAAAGCTTGGAAATATTGTTTATCAGTTCCTGATCATCATCTGGAAGCTTATATTCTTTAAGGGAATCCAGAATAAACATCAGAGTGTCGTAGTCGAGCACCTTGCTGACCTCAAGGATACTGTTGTAGGCATCCAGGAGCTGTGCATTGGTAATATCTTTTTTATCTATCACCTCTTCTTCCTGCACTCCGGTTATTTCAGGTATTTCCATGAGACTCTTTTGAATAACATCGTACTTGCCCATAAGCTCATCATAATGAGCTCTGATGGTATCCAGGTCTCCTGCATTGCCGGCTGCCTCAAGATTTTCAGCAAGCTTGGACAATTTCATTGCTCCTATTGTCCTGCTGGTACTCTTAAGCGAATGAACATAGCTCGTGTAATCCTTCCAGTTCTCTTCTTCATAAGCATTAACTACATTTCCTCTTGAGCTGTCGATGGACTCGAAATATACCTTGATGATGCTAAGGTAACTATCCATAGTTCCGCAGTTCTTAAGACCTTGCTCCGTATCAATCTCATCTATCTTTTCAAGAGCTTTGAACCACTTTTCTGCGCCGGCTGCCTCATTATTAGTATCCGAAGTCTCCTCTGTGCTATCCTGTACTCTAGGAGAAGCTTCGTCCAGTTCAATTCTGGTAATTGTAACCTTATCCTCAGGAAGGAATTTGATAAGCGTTTCCTCAAGCTTGTCACTTTCTACCGGTTTACTCAGGTAATCATCAAATCCAACCCTAAGGAAATTATCTCTTGCTCCCGTAATAGCATTAGCAGTAAGAACAACGATAGGTGTGTCTAGGTTTGGACTCTCCTTATCATCCTTGATTGCCTTGAAGGTTTCCGTTCCATCCATTCCCGGCATACGATAATCCAGGAAAATAAGATCATATTTTTTCTCATGCTGCTTTTCAAGACATTCCATTCCGCTTCTGGCAGATTCAAGCTGTATCTTGGTAGGCTTAAGCAGCTCTCTGATAACCACATGGTTCATAGGAGTATCGTCTACTACCAGTACTTGAGCATCTGGTGCGGTAAAGGATTCCTTGTACGGCTTTCTATCCTGTACATTCTTGTTGATCCTGCTCCTGAAATCGCCAATCTTGGTATCGCCAATAACCTTCTGAGGAAGGAAGAACGTGAATGTTGAACCTTTTCCATAGACACTTTCAACTGTAACAGAACCACCCATAAGATCCAGAAGAGAGCTTGTAATTGCAAGACCGAGTCCACTTCCTTCTACTGTCCTGTTCTTTTCTGTATCAAGTCTCTTGAACTTATCAAACAGCGTTGGAAGCTCTTCTTCCTTGATTCCCATACCTGTATCTGAAATAGCAACCTTAAGTGTGATCGTATCATTAAGGTTCATTTCGCCTGTGGCTTCAAGTGTTACGCTACCCTCCTGGGTATACTTAACCGCATTATTAAGAAGGTTGACCATTATCTGACGAAGTCGCATTTCATCGCCATACAATGTATCCGGCAAATTCTCATCTACTTCAAACTTAAGATCCAATATCTTTTGCTCTGCTTTGATATGGATCATGTTATAGACATCATTAAGAACTGAGCTGAAATCATATTCAGCCTCAGTTATTTCCATGCTGCCCGCTTCAATCTTGGAGAAGTCAAGAATATCATTGATAAGTGATAAAAGAGTTCTTCCTGCTCCCTCAATATTCTGGGCATATTCAAGTATCTTTTTATCCTTACATTCTCTAAGGATAACCTCATTCATACCAAGAACTGCATTGATAGGTGTTCTGATTTCATGAGACATATTCGCAAGGAAATTACTCTTTGCTTCATTAGCAGCTTTTGCTCGTCTTTCCTCCATTCTGGCCATTTCAGTAGCCCTGAGTATTGTAATAAACTCATTCTTACTAGCAGGCTGTGAGAAGTAACGTCCCTGCGTATAATCCGCCTTGATGTCACTTATAACATCATAGCAGTCCTGATAATCTACATCTGAGAGTATTATCTTCTTTCCCATCTGTCCTATCATCTTAAGCCTGTTTTCCAGGATGATCTTACTCTGAGGATTTTTCATTGCATTCTGTATAAGCCTTGCGTCGATCTTGACTCCTTCAAAAACTGATGAAGCTGCTGATTGCATGTTAAAAACGCCAGTTCCGTATTCATCCATAAAGAATCTGATACCGATCTGGTTAAGGCGTCTCATAGTTTCATATAGAATATTCTGATCAGTAGCTGCTTCAGATTCTGAGATGTCAAATACGATCATTGCAGGAGAAACACCGTATTTGTCTACAAGAGTCTTCACTCTTTCCACAAAATCAGCCTTAATTATCTGAACAGAGGACAGGTTTACACTGATAAATTCAATTCCCATTTCATCGACAATACCACCGCCAAGGAAATAGAAAACCTGCTCCAATATGTACCAGCCAAGAGTTTCTATCATTCCTGTCTGCTCTGCTACAGGAGTAAACTCTTCTCTATGAATATGTCCGAACTCATTATCTCTCAGCTGCAAATAGGCTTCAGCAGCGCAGATCTGAAGCTCACCCTTTGTATAGATTGGGTTGAAATAAACCCTGAAATTATCATTTTCTATTCCGCGTCTTACAGCCTTTTCCACGTCGGCTCTACGCAGCAGGAAATGTAAATTATCTCCTGAAAGAACATGGTCATATTCTTTATCAATAGCACTGTCTGACAAAAGAAGCAGATACTCAACACTACCAAACTGCTCGGGCGCTCTTGCTTCCAGTATAATTGCTTTTAATAAAACTTCTCTTTCTTCAACTACCCATTCTGTTTTGAAGCGCTCATATATCTGCTCGCCTATGTCATCCGCTGTGCTCTTGGTTATCTCCGGGCATAGCAAAATGAAAGTATCTGCGCTCATTCTGTAAACTTCAAAGTTCTTGCTGATACTTCCGAAATATTCCGCACAGCTTCTCAGGATTTTCTCAAATTCCTCATAACCTGTAATCTTCCTATAAAGCTCCGCATTAGTAATTCTGATACAGATATTGTAAAAGCTTCTTTTGTACTTATAATAGCTTCTGGCGTCACGAATAAAGGCGCTTCGGTTATAGACTCTGGTGGATGCATCTATCCTGTCATCATCATTTTCGAGCATCATCATAAGCCCCATGAAGCCGATGGCCTCTGCCATAAGTTCGCTTCTTATCTCAATAACCACCATCTGAAGCGCTGTTCCAATTATGACCAGCAGTGTAAAATAAACTATTGCAGTTCTTTTCACTTTGTTAAGATCATTCCAGTATAAAAACAGCGCAACCATGGAAAACAGAATATAGAATGCACTTATTCCGTATGCTATATAAACTCCAGGGCCTCTATGAAAAAACAGATTCTTATCGATGGTAAATACAAAATCATTCAGGGGAGTTACAAGGACCATAAGCTCCATAAAAATGAATGGAATGCTTAGCATCAGGCGAGCTCTTTTAGAGAACCTGAAAGAAACGTTACAGACAAGAATAATATACAGCGCAAAGATTGGCGTTATAGCAAAGTGTGTGAAGAAATAGATAAAATTACAAATATACAAAAAAGCAAACTTGATACCCTCAGGAAAAAAAGCAGCCTTGGACAGCTCTCCAAGAATCGCCATAAGGGAATCAAGGGCCACAATTGAACAAAGAGAGACAAAAAGCACACTTCTAAGTCGCTTTTTGCCTTTCATCAAAAGCGTATAAAAAATACATGTAATACTGATAATGATGGCAGCCAGGTTAAAGGTAATGCTGCCTATTCCCTGAAGATCAAGCATAAATCTACCCTATTATTTTTGAGGGAAAAGATCACGATACCACTTAAGAGCGTTAAGATAAGCCTCGTATACCTCATCCATATCAATATTATCCAGTACCATTAACCTTGAAACCTCTGTCCAGTCCGCATCCTCATATCTTCGTATGAAGTTAAGTATCTTCGCAAAGTCTCCCTTGTTTTCCAAAAGAGCCTCTCTTACATTCTTGGAAACCTGAACCATATTAAGAGCTTCTTCCATAGTCTTATCCAGCATGATATCAATAGCTGAGAACAGTCCCATGATAAAGAGCTCCTGCGACGCCATAGCCATCTCAAAAGGCTGTGCAAGTCCTTCTGCGAATTTCGCCCTGATCATTGAAAGCCTTGTAATCTCAGATGGTTTATCAGAACACAGTTCTTTGGTAACTGCGGTATTGATCCATCTCTTAAGCTCTTTCTGACCAAGCATGGCAGCTGCATGGCGAATAGAAGTGATGTCTGAATTAAGAGCCATTCTGTTGACCATTTCCAAAAGAGAAATAACAAGCGCCGGGTCTTTTCCGATAACATCAGCAGCCTTCTGAAGATCAAAATCAGGAGCATTAACAACATTAAGAAGTTCAACATAGTTAACCTTAAGAGGATTAACCTCTGTCTCTGACTTCTTGACAGGCATTCTAAAGAAGCTTCCTTCGTACAGGTCATAGCCGCCATCTTCCTTGAGTACCTCATAATCCTCCTGAGACTCAACGTTAACAGCTATCAGCTTCACATTAGGGTAAACCTGGCTGAAATATATCTTTGCTTTTGAAATATCAATCTTTGAATGATTTAAAAGAATATAATCGCACTGACCAATAATATCTTTATATGGTTCAAAATCTGCTATCTGTAGTTTTCTGATTGCCAGCTTGTAGCCCTGTGACTTAAGCTCTTTTACTCGTTTAATATACTGCTCATTAGGAACTATTGTGTTATCCATCAAAAGGACAACTTTATTAGCTGGGACAGTACACTGAAGCGAAATCTCGGCATAAATGGAAAACTGATTAACTGGAACAAAAACTTCCTTGCCACCTGAAAGCGTACCAACTCCCATACTGCTGACCACTTCAAGTTCATGCACAGTTCCAGCGCCATCATATCTAGCACCACCTTCATAATTAGGATTTAGAAAGTGGTTTTCTTTTCTGGCAAAAACAGAATATGCGCAAACAAACATATTATCGTCAAATAATGGAATCAGTGTAGCTAGCATTTGCTGCTCCTTTCATCGAGGCAAAGACATATTCCCACTTATCTATATTTTAGCAAAAACGCACCTCTAAACAAATTAAATTCTTATAAAATTCCGTAAATATCCAATCAAAAAAGAGATTAGCAATTTCTTACTAATCTCTTTAAAAAGGTCTTTATAATGTGTCTCTACGTTTGATGTACTGAGGGTGTTCCTGAGTGCCCCTAATATCTTTGGCATGGATGATATGAGCCCATTTATCTACGACTGCATTCTCGATATGAACGCCTTCCTCTATGACTGTGTGAGCCATAATGATCGAGTTCTTGATAACAGCACCCTTTTTAATGGTTACTCCACGTCCAATTATCGAATTCTCAACAGTTCCCTCAATCAGACATCCATTAGATATAAATGCATCTGAAATCTTGGCTGTCTCGAAATACTGTGTAGGACAAGAGTCTGTTGTTCTGGTATAGATAGGCCATCCAGCTCTGAAAAGCTCGCTGGCTACGTTATAATCCAGAAGTTCAAGTGAAGCCCTGTAATAATCCTGAAGGCTAAGAAGTGATGCAAAATATCCCCTATGCTGGTAGCCTCTTATATCAAGCTCATTACACTTGAGATTGATTATATCTGCAAGTGTATAGATTGAAGAAGCCTTGTGCGCAGTACGAACTAGCGATACAAATACTTCCTTACTCATGCAGTAGGTATCCATGAAGATGTTCTTTTCCTTGGCTGTACCAAGGTTCTTGTCAATGGATGAAATACCCTTCTGCCTGTTGATCTCAACTGTCTTACAGTTCTGGTAACGCTCCTTGGCATTATCAACCTTGTGATAAAGCAGTGTAACATCTGCGCCAGATGCCACGTGAGCATCAAGAAGCTGACCGTAGTCCTGCTTGTAAACCATAAAGCTTGGAGCAATGATGACATAATCCTGATGCATACGCTCGATGATATCTATATTCTCCATGTATGCACAGATGTCATTATTGTAAAGAGAATGAACATTGCTGTCCTCTGAGAACAGCATCTGGATCTTACCTCTTTTACTGTTGATATTGTAATGTCTGCCCGATCCAATGTGCTCTGTAATAGATCTTGGCCTTGAACGAATGTAAACCTGAATCCTGTTCATACCACTATTACTCATGTTGGATATAGGAAAATCTATTACTCTGAATCTTCCGAGGAATGAAAACGAACCAATAGGTCTGTAATCGTGAAGACCTTCTACGTGAATAGAGTTATCTGCTGAAGAGACAATTCCAAAAGCTCTGTTTGCCTGCATTACTTTGTACCTCCCTTCACGTTTTCTGCCACAAGAAGAATCTCTTCACTGCCCTTTGATCCTACTTTAGCTTTTTTACCAATATGAACGTTTTCTGCCACCAACGCTCTGGTAACAGTAGCGCCGTCTTCCACCACAACTCCCGGCATCAGTACACTATCTACAACCTTGGCGCCCACTCCAACAACAGCTCCTGTGAAAAGAACTGAGTTAGTAACTGAACCTTCTACTCTAACGCCCTGGGTGATATAAGCTCTTTTTATCTTGGCTTCCTTACCGATGTACTGAGGAAGTGTAGATACATCCTCTGTGTAAATAAGCCAGGAAGAATCATTTAAGTTAAGCTCATTCTTGGGATCAAGAAGATCCATGTTGGCTTCCCAAAGAGAGTCTATGGTACCAACATCCTTCCAGTATCCACTGAACTCATAAGCAAAAAGATTTCTATTTTCCCTGAGCATTCTAGGAATGATATCCTTACCAAAGTCATGATCTGATTCAGGATTGTTCATGTCCTCAACCAGCATCTTTCTCATAAGCTTCCAGCTAAAAATATAGATACCCATAGAAGCGAGATTACTCTTAGGCTTTTTGGGCTTTTCTTCGAATTCGACGATCCTGCCCTTGCCATCTGTATTCATGATTCCAAAACGGCTTGCTTCTCTCATTGGAACTCCTCGAACTGCGATAGTAGCATCAGCTCCCATCTCTTTGTGGTATGCAAGCATCTTGGCATAATTCATCTTGTAAATATGATCACCAGACAGGATCAGAATATACTCCGGATTATAATTGTCGATGAAATCAATATTCTGAGAAATAGCGTCAGCAGTTCCTCTGTATACGTCGAGGCCTTCATCCGCTTTTTCTCTTGGTGTCAGGACATAAACGCCACTGTCCTTGGAGTCAAGTCCCCAACGACCATCCTGAGCAACATAACTGTTCAAAAGGACAGACTCATACTGGGTCAACACTCCAACAGTGTCAATTCCGCTATTTGCACAATTACTAAGTGGAAAATCAACGATACGATACTTACCGCCGTAATACACAGCAGGCTTGGCTACTTTGTTTGTCAGATCTTTCAGTCTGCTACCACGACCGCCAGCAAGTATCATGGCAAGCATTTCGGTTTGCGCCATACACAACTCCCCCTATCCTAAATAATTGACATACATTAACGTACAAAGAAACTTCCCCGTCAGCTGACCACAGAAATCAACTGACCCTATACATCTATGATATCACAACTATCGCCCCCACGCACCCCAAAGCATTATGTAAAAGAAAGTTTTATCAAAACATCAAAGTAGCATAAATAAAAAAGGAGCCTTGAATTCGTATATCTTCAAGGCTCCGATTATTATTCTTACTTGAGTTTGAATTTACCAACGATTTCTTCGAGGGTACCGGCAACTGCTTCCTGCTTGGTTGTCATCTCGTTTACGTTAGATACAACATCGGCTGCAACCATAACGGAATCGTTAACCTGGCTACTAAGATCTGCTGTATCCTGTGTAGATTCAGCGATATTCTGAATAGCCTTACTAACCTCTTCCATGGATGCTCTGATGTTCTCAACCATCTGAGCAATGTTCTCGGAAGAATCTCCAAAACGTCCTGCATCATCACCATACTGCTTGGCAAGTCCAACGAACTTGTCATAGTCAGGTGTAACAGTCTCTTTAATGAATCCAAGAAGTTCGCCTGATGAAGAAGAAAGTGTTCCAAATGCTTCCTGTACTCCATCGATTGTTTCTCTGATCTGTTCTACTGCTTCAGACGTGCTACTTGCAAGCTTGTTGATCTCAGAAGCAACTACTGCAAAGCCCTTACCTGCATCACCAGCTCTTGCAGCCTCGATACTTGCATTAAGTGACAGGAGGTTGATCTGGTCTGCAATCTCAGCAATTGTATCAGCTAGTGTTCCAATCTGATCAACGACCTTAGCCTTCTCATTAGCTTCCTCAAGGTCAGCTTCTCTCTGCTCGGCAATAGAAATAGCATAGTCGTGAGCCTGTTTGCTCTCTTTTTCGATATCCTGAGCTCTTGCCTTGATATCAGCTGCATCAGAGCTTGTCTTTTCAGTCTCAGCAGCAAGCTGATGAACAGATGCGTTAACTTCTTCTACAGATGCATTAACCTGCTCTGTAGCTGCACCAGATGACATCATCGCATCATTAACACCAGAAATGTTACCCTGAATACTTGTAAACTGGCTGGACAACTCATTGGCCATACTTGCAAGTCCGCTTGATGTCTCACTAACCTTAACTGATCCATCAGAAATCTTAGAAATAACATCCCTGTTACTCTCAAACATGTTATTAAGAGACTCACTCATGGCACCGAGCTCATCGCCTCTTCTGTTGTCAATCTTATCAACAGTAAAGTCTCCGCTTGCCAGTACACTTGCAAATTCCTTAACACTATTAATGCTCTTGGCGATACTCATAACGAATATCATGATTATCGCTGCGCCGATAATAAGTGCTACTATGCAGATGATCACAAGAGTTCTTGTTGCAGCATCAACAGGGCCTGATATCTCATCAAGATCCATAACAATACCGATCTTCCATCCTACATTTGGAACATCTCGATATGTTACAAGGCGAGTCTTGCCGTCAACTATCATGATTCCCATGCTAGGGGTATCAGATGACTGGGCAAGTATTTCTGCTCCTTTGGCAGCAATACTGGGATTTGGATCTTCCTGCATTTTAACACCGCTCGAAACCTTTTCAGGATCATCGGTGTAAATATATGTTCCATCTGTCGAAAGAAGGAGAGCCCTTCCTGTAGTACCAATCTTTATTGATGATACAAGGTCAGCAACATTTGTAAGCTCCATATCAACCGTAACGCATCCTACAAACTGTCCGTTGTCGTAGATTGGTGCTGAACAGCTGGACATGACCATTCCTGATGAAGGATCATAGTATGGGTCTGTAATTGAAGCTGTTCCACTAGGAAGAGCCTTGGCATCAGTATAGTATTCCTGGTTGAAATAGTCATACTCTGCATTACTATAATCCCAAGTCTCAACTACAGTTCCGCCATCCTTATACCAATATGGTCCCACATACTTCTCATCAGCTTTATAGATATTTGGTTCAAACCAAACACCTGCTCCCAAGATAGAATCATTATCATTGATAACCTTGGTAAATGTCCCTTTATAGTTGTCAGTATCTACAAACTTATAAGATGTAGAAACCATTTCTGAAAGATTCACAGCTGTAGTTCTGATAATCTCCAGCTTGGAGTCTACACCTATAGCATTTGCTGATACATTCTGGAACATAGCATCGGTATTAGCTGTCTGCAGATTCGTACTAAGCTCCTGTGCAGCTACATACGTCAAAACAGCCATAGCAATAGCCATAACAGGAAGAATACACAGTAGCATCTTGGTTTTCAAACTCATCTTTTTCATCTAATTTGCACCCCTTCATGTAATTTTATTACACATTTATCGACATGAATTGTCATAAATTAAATGTACCTATAAATATTTTACATTATCACGATTTTATATGTTCTAAAAAATGTATAAAGATAACTGAAAAAAGCATTAATTATATCGTAACTTAGTTTATTTCAATTTCTCATCATGCTAGAATTTGATTGTGCAAATATGTATTTTTTAAAATTAAAATACAAAAGAAAGGAACACTATAATATGAATGCTGATCAGTATCGCAGAGCTAATGCAAATAGTTATAATGTATGTGTAGTTATTTTCTTATGTGGAATACTACTAACTGTTATAAAGATATTCCAAAGCGGATTTCAAGGTGCCGATGTGGCAATCATTGCCTCCGCGATTATCGGAGCAGCTATGGCAACATTAGGATATTTTAAGTTTTCTACCGTAAAAATGGGTTCTATCCTTATAATGGGTGGCTCGACTATTTTCTATTTTGTCATGCTGGTTGCTGAAGACAATATAGTATACTTTGCTTTTGGTCTGCCGATACTGATCTGTAGTATCATCTATTTAAATGTAAGGCTTTGTAAAGCAGGAATAAGTGCTATCACTATTTCTTTTACTATTACCTGCATAAAAGCATATGTTTCATCAGGAACTCTGGATATGATCCATGTGCCGGCCTTCATAACACTTGCACTTGCATTTATTGCTACAATTGCTACAGTATCTCTTCTATGCAAATTCAACGAAGAAAACAATGCAACCATTACCAAAAACGCAGAAGAAACACTAAAAACAGGTAATGAAATGGCTGAAATTGCCAACACTATTACTGACCTGTTCAATGAATCTCAGAAAAATATGACAGATCTTCAGAACATCATTGAATCACAGCATTCAGGAATGCAGGATATTGCAAGCAGCATGGAAAGCACAGCTCAGGCTATTACCTCACAGGCTCAGAGAGTTCAGCAGATTCAGGAAGAAACAGCTACAACTGAACAGCACAGAAAAGATATGACAAAAGCATCCGAAAGTACTCAGACTGCCGTACGAGAAGGAGTAAGAGTCATTGGAGAGCTAAAGGAAAAATCACAAAACGTAGCACAGCAGAGCCAGGTTACTGTAGAAGCTACTCAGGCAGTTATCAATAAAGTTGCAGAAGTTACCAAGATTGTCGGATCCATCATGTCGATTTCCAAGCAGACCAATCTTCTGGCCTTAAATGCCAGCATAGAAGCTGCGAGGGCCGGTGAAGCAGGTAAAGGATTCGCTGTTGTTGCCAATGATGTAAGAGAACTTGCAGAAGAAACAAACACCGCTTCTACTGAGATCACTAATATTATAAACGAGCTTAATGAAGATGTTCAGAAAGCTATGGCCAGCATTGATGACACGGTAGCATCTGTATCTGAGCAAAATGAAATGATCGAATCAGTTGGCGAAAACTTCGACAGCATAAATGACAATGTAACAGAGATGCTCTCTCGCTTCTCGGAAATTGGCGAAGGCATGAAGTCAATTGCCAGCTCCACTACAGAAATCAACGACAGTATTTCCAATCTGTCAGCAACCAGCCAGGAAGTTGCTTCTCTTTCAAATGAAGGTGTATCTGCTTCTGAATCAGCAGTTTCCAAGTTTGATGATTTCAAGGGTATCCTTGGACAAATCTTCCAGCAGGCTAATAAGCTTAAAGATATGCAGCAGTAATTCTGTTACATTTTTAAATTATCAACATAATACTAATAATTTATTACAATTTAAAACATCAGAATTCATAGGGCTTTGGAGACACGCATTCCTCCAAAGTCCTTAAATTTTAGGGAATTTTTATAATTTTTTGTCGAAATGCCTTAACTTTTCGTGCAAAAATACGATATAATAATAGAAAGGTCAGATAAATACTGACTTAAAATTATTATACTATTTATGAAAGGAGGAACCGTGTGTATGACAGCTACATTGGATGCTAAAATGGAAGTAATGGACTGCATCAGAAAGGACTGTGAAGATGAATACTATCCAGATCCAGAAAAAGTAGCCCATATTACTGGATTACCATTGGGGGTTGTTTTTGATTTACTGATAGAACTCAAAAACCAGGGTTGTCTTGGCAAGAGATGATCTATTATTCAAAAATGGAGAATACAATGGAAGAACAGCAGAATTAAAGGCTCTATGCAGATAAAGCATAGAGCCTTTATTATATCCTTATATAGTTTTAGAGCATCTCAACTGGTTCGTGTGTGAAATCAGCCATTCCGTCAGCATAAAGTTTCCTAACAAAATCAATAGCTCTTGCTCCAGATTCCTCAATCGGCACATTCTGGCTATAAATGTACTTAATCTGGTCTCCACTTACAAGTGAAAAATCAATCTGTGTTCCTGAAATCTTTCCATCCCCAAAGTCAAGAGGCTTAACCTCTACAGACTCTACTTCTTTCACAACGCCCTCGCTGAAAAGAACTCTCATGTATAACCCTCCTTGAATTGATTAGCAATTACTATACTTTATTTTATCACTATATTATCTAAATTGCGATACTCTTTGGCTAATTTACACCTCTATGCTATACTTAAACATATTACGATGTTAGTAACAAATACATTGGGGGCCTTATGAATAGATTACAAAAATGTCTGGGAGTAGCTATGGCTACTCTTCTTTCGATATCTTCTCTTACTGGTTGTTCCAATCAGGATAAGAGCGCGGTACAGGAGACCGCAAATTCCTTCATGGCTATCTTAGCTTCAGATTCAACAGAAGACATAAACAAATACGCAACTTCCGAGGTAGCAAACGGTGGTTTTGTTCAGCTCTTTAATTCCGATACTCTGGTTGATCAGATTGCCGATGGCGCCGGTGTTTCCGAGCTCACTGAAGAGTCCAAAGCTGAGCTTGATGAATTTGCTTCTCTTTTTTCTAACATGATACAGTCCTATTCCATCTCAGATATTAATCTTGAGAAAAAAGATGGAACGCAGACTGCTACTGCTGTTGCCACCTTCAAGACATCCTTTGCCATGGATATCCTTGGAAGTGAAAGCGCATCCAATAAAATAAACGATGCAATTACAGCCTACAACACTAACAATGCAGAAGAAATCGCAGCTCTTTACGAGGAAGGAACTGAAGTTGCAGAAGCTAAGATTTACAACGATATGCTAAGGATTATCCTTGAAATCTATGAAGATGAGATTGCGAATTCCAAAGAAATGACCTATGCCATCGTCCTTGATCTCGAAAAAAATAGCGAGACAGATTCATGGATTGTTACAGGCGTAAGCGACTATGACAGTTCCAATTCAGGTTCTGAAAACTAAATATAAAGCAAAAAAGCAGGGTCACCTCAAACACCCTGCTTTTAATTTATCCTTATTCTCTATTATTGTCTTGATACCGCTCCTTAGCATATAAACAGAAACCAGCACAGAACCCACAATATCAAAATAATAGGCCTGTTTGGTACCAGGCATTACTGCTACTACAAAGAGTGTCAGCGTAACGCAGCAATCTACTATGGATTTAGCTCCATATAACCTTGCCTGAACTCCAAGAATCGCATTGCCATTATGCTTGTATAGCCTTGTGTATTTACGCCAGAAAAGCGTGTTTGCTATAACTCCAAAAAGAGCTATAACAAAAGCGGGAGCTACATTGCCTTTATTGGTATTATCAGAAACAAAAGCAAGAATGATCATACTAAGTCCACTGATACACATTATCACTCCGACAAAGAGATTACTCTTACACTCTATTTCTCTTTTCCTGTTGTCATCCATGGACGCATCTTTGTTGGTTATCACATAGACAACAAATGAGGCTATAATCGCAAGTAGCTCTGCAGTTCTCCTGGTAAAATCAGATATCTGCGTTGAGCTTCGTCCTATCATGAGCCCGATTCCCAGGACCAGTGGCCCTGGCGAACTCAGGATTACAGACAACAAAAGGGTTTTGTATCCACTTTTCTGATTCAGATTATCTTTAGTCATATGCTAATATTTCTCCGTTTAATCACTATCTGAATCTTAACGAAGTATCAGTTCTGCTATTACCAGAACAACCATTGTACCTATTGGACAGTAGAAAGTATCATATCCATTTTCGATATTGAGCTCTATTCCAGCACTGACAATTGCTGCAATAAGAGCCACAACAACGGTAGCTATAGTGCTGTACTTGCCATATATAAACAGAACGATCAGCAAAGATATGAAGGAAACGATAAACATAGAAATAGTACCTTCAAGGCTCTTTTTCCTGGACTTGCCTATCTTATGTTTGCCAAATCTCTTACCAATAAGTGCTGCCGCAGCATCACCAGGGCCCCAGGCAATTATTGCTGCAATTCCCAGCATTCTCTCACCAAGACGTCCCCAGCAAATACTGGCTACAATAATAAACATCGCCATAAGAGCCGAAAAACTAGTAGCAAACTCTCCCGACCATCTCGCATTAACAGCACTGGAAAGTCTGGGTACTTTGGCGCACAATAACAGAATCGGATATAATAGCACTCCCGCCATAGCCACCGCAAATACTGATTTTCTCCAGTCATCATACATATAAAACCAGAATATGCTAAAAGAGATAGCCAGCATATGCAGTATTTTTCTAAATACTTCTTTAGCAAAGTCCTTCATTTTTCTTTATTCCACAGAATCTATAAGTCCAAATATTTCTTCTTTTATCTTCTTGTTAGTTTCAAGAGCATTCTCTCTGCTATCACGGTTCGAATAGAAATAGAACTTGATCTTAGGCTCTGTACCTGATGGTCTGATGGCAAACCATGAACCATTATCCAGGAAGAGTCTGATTGCATTCTGAGGTGGAATATCCTCGTAGCCGTTAATATAGTCGATAACCTTATCTACCTTAGCTCCGGCAACCTCTGTAGGAATATTTTCTCTGAACCACTTCATCATACGCTGAATACGCTGAGCTCCTGGAATTCCCTCCAGAACCATGTTAGGCTCATCCTCTGCAAAGAAGCCGTACTTAGCGTAAATCTCCTGAAGTACATCCCAAAGAGTTTTGCCCTGCTTGCGGTAGTAAGCAGCTGCCTCAGCAACAAGCATACCAGCTGATATACCGTCCTTATCACGGATATCCTCACAAACCGCGTAACCTACAGACTCCTCATATCCAAAGAGATATGTATATCCATTCTCATGGAGGTATGGAATCTTACCACAGATGTTCTTAAAGCCTGTAAGTGTCTCAAACATCTCAATACCATAAGCCTTAGCCATGATAGTTGAAAGAGTTGATGTAACAATAGACTTAACCATAGCTCCCTTAGCTGGAAGTGTTCCGGCATCCTTACGTCCCTCAAGTACGTAGTTAACAAGAAGATATCCTGTCTGGTTACCATTAAGAGGAATGTAATTGCCATTGTCATCTCTGATCTCGATAGCAAATCTGTCTGAGTCAGGATCTGTCGCCATTAAGAGCTCAGCACCAAACTCTCTTCCGTACTGCTCGGAAAGCTTGAATGCCTTAGGATCTTCCGGATTAGGATAGCCAACAGTTGTGAAATCAGGATCAGGATTCTCCTGCTCTGGAACGATCTTCCAGTTAGAGAAGCCTCTGTCTGTCAGCATCTGTCTGAATGGGATAGATCCGCAGCCATTAAGTGGTGTATAAACAAGTGGAATTGAAAGATCAAGCTCATCACCTTCATGAATAGCCATTCCCTCGATCTTATCAAGGTACTCTCTGTCATATTCAGGTCCGAGAACTACGATCTTACCGGCCTTAACGCCTTCTTCAAAGTCAGAAGTCTTAATGCCATTCCAGATATCAACAGCATTGATCTTCTCTGTCATGCCATCTGCAACATCAGATGATACCTGACATCCATCATCCCAGTATGCCTTGTAGCCGTTGTACTCTCTAGGATTATGAGAAGCTGTAATGTTGATTCCAGATACTGTGCCGAGACGTCTGATCATAAATGCAAGCTCAGGTGTTGGGCGAAGATCTGGGAATGTATATACCTTGATTCCATTCGCAGCAAAGATTCCTGCTGCAAGCTGTGAGAACTCCTTGGAAAAATGTCTTGGATCATGAGCGATGATAACACCCTTATCGCAAGCCTCTTTTCCCTTAGAAACGATGTAATCAGCAACACCCTGAGAAGCCTTACCTACTGTAAGGAAATTCATACGGTTAGTTCCTGCTCCAACCTTTCCGCGAAGTCCTGCTGTACCAAAAGAAAGATCCTGATAAAATCTGTCTTCGATTTCTTTATCATCTCCCTTGATAGCCTCAAGTTCAGCCTTAAGTGGATCAGAATCTGATAACTTATCCAGCCACTCCTGATATCTTGACTTATAATCCATTATTTAGTCCTCCATATATCATAAATAAATATTTGTTTTACCGAAATAAAATCGGGACGATCATATATATTATAATACACAATAATCGCCCCGCATCTTATGATTTTATTTTAAATCATTAATATACTATAAAATTATTTGTCACCAAGGATCTTGTTGATAACAATCTTACCAGCTCTCTTAGCTGCATAAGGTCCAACCTTCTTGAGCTTATCCTCAGCTCTAACCATTGTGCTAGCCTCAGGAATATCTCTTGTAAGGTGGATAGCATCGAATTCACACTTAGTTGTGCAAAGTCCGCATCCGATACACTTATTCTCATCTACAGTTGTGGCACCGCATCCAAGACATCTTGCTGCCTCTTTCTTAACCTGCTCCTCTGTAAGAGTAAGTCTAAGGTCATCGAAAGTCTCGTGAGCTACGCCAGCCTTCTTGCCAGGAATCTGTCTCTGAGCGTTGTCGAAGTTCTCAACAAGAATATCATCCTTATCAAGTTCAACGAACTCTCTTCTGTCTCTTGCAAGATCAAGTCTGTTACCCTTGTGAACGAAACGGTTGATAGAAACGAATCCTTCTCTACCGCCTGCAATAGCATCAATAGCAAATCTTGCGCCAGTGAATACATCACCACCAACAAAGATATCAGGCTCTGCTGTCTGTCTTGTAAGAGCATCAGCAACTGCTGTGCCATTTCTGTTGAGCTCAACCTTAGTTCCCTCAAGGAGTCCGCCCCACTGAACTGACTGTCCGATTGAAAGTAGAAGATTCTCACATGGAACTTCGATTGTGTCGTTCTCATCATACTTAGGGCTGAATCTGTGCTGCTCATCAAATACGCTTACACACTTCTTGAAGATAACAGCCTTAACGTGGCCTCCCTCAGTAACAACTTCCTTAGGTCCCCATCCGTTAAGTACTTCGATTCCTTCTTCCTTAGCCTCAGCAACTTCATCCTTGGCTGCAGGCATCTCTGCTGCGCTCTCAAGGCAAAGCATTGTAACCTTATTAGATCCTGCTCTAACAGCTGTTCTAGCAACGTCGATAGCAACGTTACCACCACCAACAACTACAGTATCGCCGTTAAGCTTGATACTGTGATCCTGGTTGATAGTGCGAAGGAAATCAACACCTGTCTGAACGCCTTCTGCTGTTTCTCCAGGAATTCCAGCCATTCTTCCGCCCTGCATACCGATAGCAATGAAGAATGCCTTGTAACCTTCCTTACGAAGATCCTGGATCGTTGTATCCTTACCGACCTCAACGCCACACTTGAACTCAACGCCCATCTGTCTGATAACGTCGATCTCTGCATCAATAATATCTTTCTCAAGACGGTAGCTTGGAATACCGTTCATAAGCATTCCGCCTGGTCTCTTCTCTTTTTCAAATACAGTTACAGGGTAACCATTAAGTCTCAGATAGTATGCTGCAGAAAGACCTGCCGGGCCACCACCGATGATAGCTACCTTGTACTCGTCACTCCACATTCCGCCATCGTGCTTCTCGCAAAGAGGAATGTATCTCTTGTCCTGCTTAAGTTCAAGAGAAGCAATGAACTTCTTGATCTCATCTATAGCAAGTGGCTGATCGATTGTACCTCTTGTACAAGCATCCTCGCAACGTCTGTTACATACAGCGCCGCAGATATATGGGAATGGGTTATCCTGCTTGATAAGCTTAAGAGCATCTTCATATCTGCCCTCGGCTGCCATCTTGATATACCCCTGAACTGACAGATGTACAGGACATGCTGTCTTACAAGGAGCTGTACCAGTCTCATAGCAGTTGATCTTGGCATCATCTCTGTAGTTGTAGTTCCACTTCTCAGGTCCCCACTTCTTCTTATCTGGAAGCTCAGCCTTAGGATATGTAACCTCTGTGCCGTTCTTCTTGCAAAGCTTCTGTCCAAGCTTGGCTGCTCCAACAGGACAAACCTCTACGCACTTACCACAGGCAACACACTTATCTTTTTCTACATGTGCTCTGTAAGCAGATGCTGACATATTAGGTGTGTTGAAAAGCTGTGATGTTCTAAGAGCGTTACATACGCCAGGAGCACAGTTACAAATAGCAACGATCTTGCCCTCACCATCAATGTTAGTGATCTGGTGAACGTAGCCATGTCTCTCAGCTCTCTCAAGGATCTCGTATACCTCTTCCTTGGTAATGTAATGACCGATTCCACGATCATCCATGTACTCAGCCATATCGCCCATACCGATACAGTAATCGCCACGGATTTCTCCAGAGCCCTCGCCACGCATAGCCTGCTGCTTACGGCATGAGCACTCAGAAATACCGTACTTGTCATACATATCGATCCAGCGTGAAAGATGCTCAACTGGAACTGACTGATTCTCAAGAGAGATAGCCTTCTCTACAGGAATAACATGCATTCCTACGCCTGCTCCTCCTGGAGGAACCATCTGTGTGATACCAGCAAGTGGAAGCTGTGTCATAAGGTTAAAGAATGTAGCAAGCTCTGGGAACTCATCTGTGAGCTTGTCCTGCATCATCATGAACTCAGCTGAACCTGGTACAAAAATAGGAAGCTCGTACTGTCTGTGCTTGTCAGCTGTCTTGGCTCTGTTCTGCTCGATGATACCAATCCATTTGAGACGATCAACCATCTCCTGTGCCTTGTCTACAGGCATGTTGTTCATCTGTGCAAGTTCCTCGATTGAATATGGAACTCTTGTCTTCTTGAAGTTCAAAAGGAACTTAACCTGTTCCTTGTTAAGAATATGATCAAGCATCCAGTACTCTGGATCTCTGTTATTGATCTTGTTTGTAAGTTTCTTAACATATCTGTCTGTAATGAGTTTTGCCAGCTCAATTACCAACATTTCCTTTTCAGGATCTTCTGCCTTATAATCTGGATCCTGCCAATAATCATTCTCATTGATCATTGGATCGCCAATTTTCCAATTGGCCTCAATCAAAGTTTTCTTCGCCATAAATCCTCCTACCTGTGTTTCTTGCCATCGTACATATAACTTTTTTGCCACAAAGTTACATGCCCCCCGAAGTGTATTCATTATACAAAATTCCCTATGGAATTTCTAGCAAAAACGTAGATATTTATTGCTTTTAAGGCAATTATTTATTACCAATTTAAATAGTTTCCAAAACTGGTATTGGTAGAGCGAAATATTAACCGAATGATCATATTAGTACCCGATAAAAATATCAAAATAATATTGTAATCAATTCATACTGAACGTATAATTTAGAACTAATTATTTAATAATTAGGAGGATAAAAATGAAGGTCGAGAAAGTCACCTTAGAAGACGCAAAAGAGCTACTGGATATTTACACTCCTTACGTCAAGAAAACAGCGATTACTTTTGAATACGAGGTTCCTTCGGTAAAAGAATTTGAGGATCGCATCAGAAACATCTCATCTAAATTCCCTTATATCAAAGCTGTTAATGATGATGGCAATATCGTAGGATATGCCTACGCATCATCCTTTAAAGGAAGACGCGCTTATGACTGGTCTGTAGAAATGACAGTCTATGTCAAGGAAGACTGTAAGCGTCAGAAAATCGGACAAACGCTCTATGATGCCCTTGAGAAATCTCTAGCTGACATGGGAATATTAAATGCAAATGCATGTATTGCATACCTGAAAGAAGGCACTACAGATGAGCACCTTACAAATGATTCCATGTACTTCCATGAAAAAAGAGGTTATAAGCTTGTTGGTACCTTCCATGACAGTGGATTCAAGTTTGGAACCTGGTATGACATGATCTGGATGGAGAAGATGCTTTGGGAGCACACCTCTACTCCTGCCCCTGTTAATTTTGGCAACTGGGAAATATAAATATAAAAAAAATCTAAAAAAATTATAAAAAACCAGTATGAAGCACAAGACGTATAATGCTATAATTAATGACGGAAAAAACGTTGGTCAGATAACTGGCCATCTATAAAAAGGAGAAAAAAAGTATGTTGGAGAAGTTATTCAAACTTGAGGAACACAACACCACCGTCAAAAAAGAAATCATTGCCGGTTGCACAACGTTCCTGACAATGGCCTACATTCTTGCTGTTAACCCTAACATTCTGGGAACAGTTATGAATGCTAACGGCGTATTTGTAGCAACTGCCCTTGCATCTGCTATTGCTACATTCATCATGGCATTTCTTGCCAATTATCCTATCGGTCTTTCTGCTGGACTTGGACTTAATGCTTACTTTGCTTACACAGTATGTCTTGGAGAATTGGCTTCAGAGGAGAATCCTTTTACAATCGCTCTTACAGCAGTTTTTGTAGAAGGTATCATCTTTATTATCCTTTCATTTTTCAAGTTCCGTGAACAGATCATCAACAGCATTCCTCAGAATCTTAAGTATGGTATCTCAGCAGGTATCGGTCTTTTCATCGCATTCATCGGAATGCAGAACGCTCGTATCATTGTAGCTAACGATGCTACTATCGTAGGTCTTGGAAGTTTTTCTGACCTTGATATGGTACTTGCACTTGTTGGTCTTGTAGTTATCGCAATTTTAGTTCATTACAATGTTACTGGTGGCGTACTCATCGGTATCATCGCTATCTGGATCCTTGGTATGATCCTTCAGGCAGCTGGCATCTATACATCAGCTAACCTCTTCCCAGATTTCTCACAGGGACTTCAGCTTGGAGCTATCAGTGAGACAGCATTTAAGCTCAACTTCGGATGGGCTGCTTCTCATATCATCCAGTTCCTTGCTATCACCTTCAGCTTCCTCTATGTTGATCTCTTCGACACAGTTGGAACTGTAGTTGGTGTTGCTGATAAGGCTGGCTTACTTGATGAGGATGGTAACCTTCCAAGAGTTGGTCAGGTATTCCTTGCAGACGCTGTAGGAACAACATGTGGTTCACTCCTTGGTACATCTACAATCACAAGCTTTGTTGAGTCAAGTGCCGGTGTTGCAGCAGGCGGAAGAACTGGTCTTACAGCTCTTACAACTGGTGTACTCTTCCTTGTATCACTTGTACTTAGCCCACTCTTCCTTGCTATTCCTTCATTTGCAACAGCTCCTGCTCTTATCTATGTAGGTATGCTTATGCTCATGAGTGTTACTAAGATCAAGTTCGATGGCGACATCGCTGATTCAGTAGGTGCTTACCTCGCAATCGTTATGATGCCACTTGCATACTCAATCGCAACAGGTATCATGTTTGCAGTAATCGCTTGGGTAGTTCTCAAGGTTTGCAGCAAGAAGGCTAAGGATGTTAGCCCAATCATGTGGTGCGTATTCGTACTCTTCGTACTGAGAATTGTAGCTCTTGTAGCTAACTTCCAGTAATCATCTGACAGTAAATAAGGCTCGCTTGTCACAACTGTGATAGCGAGCCTTTTATTATTGATTTAATTAAGATTAACCTTTGGAAGATTCCAAAGGAAGTGTCTTGCCATAACTCTCAGGATGATGACAAGAGCAAAACTACAGATCATTGCCAGATTCCATGTACCTAACAGTTCATGCATCACTACCATGAGAATGCCACCGATTATTATAGGAAGCGCATATACATGCTTAACGAAGATAGCAGGCATCTGATTGGATAACACGTCTCTGAGTACTCCGCCTCCAACTCCGGTTATGAATCCCAGGAATACCAGCAGGAACTTGTCATCTTCATAACCAAAATTGGCACCTATCATAACACCGTCAACCATGAAGGCTGCAAGTCCTACAGTATCAAATACAAATAGTCCCCTGTCATATAATCCTGAAAACTTCTGGGGAATTCCCTTATGAAAATACATTATTCCAAAAACTATATTGGCGACGATTGCTGCAACTAATACATAAATTGGATTTATAAACATCTGCGGTGGAAAGTTTCCCATTATGATGTCCCTCGTCAGACCTCCGCCACAGGCCGTTAATATCGCCAGGATATTAACTCCAAAAATATCCATCCTTTTCTGAATACCTGTGATAGCGCCGGATACAGCAAATGCTACAGTTCCAATTAAATCAAATATTACAAGTAATGATAAAGACAATTTAACTTCACTCCAAACAATCTATTATTTGATGCATATTCTATTCTTGCCGCTGCCCTTTGCTTCATAAAGAGCTTCATCAGCGCGGCGGAATACATCATCAACACTGTCACTACTTTGGAACTCAGTCATTCCTATGCTGACAGTTCTGCTTCCTATTCCCTCATATTCTGTGTCAGAAATCTGCTGTCTTACCTCATCCATAAGCTTGTACGCTTCATCAATAGATGTCTTAGGGAGCATAAAGAAAAATTCTTCTCCGCCCCATCTGCCAATAACTGAACTGGGCACAGTACTGATCTGCTTATCAAGCATCTTGCTTATACCAACAAGAATCTTGTCACCTTCAGCATGTCCATAAGTATCATTGATTGACTTGAAATCATCAATATCAACGATGCCAAGAACCACATCCAGTCCCATATTCTTGAATGGTCCCACTGCCCTTCTGACAACCTTATCTATAACTCGTCTGTTATAGAGACCTGTCAGAGCATCTGTATCAGCCATCTGCTGCAGTTCCTCATTGGCTGCACGAAGCTCTGCAGCTGTAACGTTGATGAACGTAGCCAGTCTTCTGACCATGGAAATCTGTCCATGCATCTTCTGCTCTTCGCTCATCTCTATCTTCTTGTCACCAATACCTGTAGGCTGCGCAATAGCAGGCTTACCTTCTCTCATGCTGATAGCAATGAGCGTAACGTGATGCTCAATGAGATAGCCATCCATACGCATGATCTCACCACTGGAATAAAAACCGCAAACAGGTGCTATCTGACTAAAAGGTCCGGTTTCTTTATTGATAAGATATTTCCAATAAAGTCTTCTGACGCCGCAGGAATACAGGAACACCGCCTGAGGCGCAAAATTCCTGACATGATCAGTAAGCTCTGTCACATCTCCTCTAATGACATCCGGATCTCCGTAAGAAAGATTAACCTTGGTTCCTATATCCAGATCTGCAGCAAGAATAATAGAGCCATCCTCTGAATCACATGAAAACGGAAGTCTCAAAACATGCTGCCCATGCTGAGTAGTCATGATCGGAAACTCCAATATATTGGAAAAGAAATCATCATTGGCCTGAATATCAAGATATTTACTGTATATCTGAGTAGCCGGAACGCCGTCGAGTTCATAGAGGCGCTTTCCTTCTATTCTGGTAGCCGTCATATCTTTGCCAAGAGGTTTCCACCCTATGGCATGCCTGATATCTACAACTATGTCATCACCAGAATAAGTCACCAGCATTACGCCGGCATGACTGATCCTATCCTCATTCATGACACTGGTGTAAGTCTCTCCAATATCCACGTTGGCACTACCACCACCAAATATCTTGACATCTTCTCTGCACTTCTCAACCTCATTGAGAATCTTATGAGAATTGATAGTCTTGAGCGTTATGAGAATCTCAGCAGCTTTGATATTCTCCGTAGAATTGATTACATCTCTGATCATAGTTCCAAGTTCAGTTTCGCCATCCGGCTTACAATCAAACAACTGAACCTCAACATCTGTCGACTCAAATACAGAAACTGCCATGACCATTCCATAGTCAGCCAGATGTCCATCACAGATATCGCCATTAGAACTGGTTCCTCCAATATGGGCATCTTCAAAATGCTCCAGTATGAGTTGCTGTACCTGTCTGATCTGATCATCAGTAAATACTATCGAATACAGATGGAAAAGAATTGATCTGTAAGGAGCCTTGCTGGTATAGCCATACAACTCTCCAAGTGCAGCCCTAACCTCTTCCACATGTGTAAACTCGTAATTAAACTGCTTCATAAAATGTCCCCGATATTAATCTCTTTTTCCCTCATTTCCAGCATACTTCGCCATGAGCATTTTAAAAAATAGAGGCTGGAATATTAAGATTAATACATATCCGACAATAAAGCAAATAATAAGTGATGGAAGGAACATTCCAAGGAAGTTTAGCTGAGCCATTCCGCCTGACTGTTTCATAGCCATCTGATAAGCCAGAAATACCATACAGAAGGTCATTATAGGTGTGTAGATTAGATTTGATATAAGACTTGAAAAGAGCTTCTCAGGAAGTGTTCCCTGCTTAAGCCCAAGTTTACCTGACAATGCATTAGTAACTTTCCCCATAGGAATCAAAAATCCGATGATAAGGCTGATGATCGTACTGACTATAAAGCTTATGATAAAACCTGGAACAGTAAAGTGTCCTGAAGTGAGTGTTCCAACCAATGACAGGCAAAAACTCATAGTCAATCCCATGCAGATACTCATTCCACGTCCAATTTTCTTCATCATTTCTTCCATCTGATACCTCCATCATTCTACGTTGCAAAAATATCGCACCAATTGCACACAAATTAACTGTATTAAGTATATCATTGTTATTTAGTTTGAACAAAGCGTATAAATATGTTACTATCGTTAGGTTGTATAAAAGATTTTTATTACTCAGAAAGGATTTGCACAAATGAAAATTGCAGTAACTTATGATAATGGTGAAGTTTTTCAGCACTTTGGACACTCTGAGAACTTCAAGATATATGAAATAGAAGACAATAAGATCGTATCTTCCAAGGTTATGGGTACAAACGGAACAGGTCACGAAGCTCTTGCTGATCTCCTCGCAGACGAAGATGTAGACGCTCTTATCTGTGGCGGAATCGGTGGTGGCGCTATGGCAGCACTTGAGGCTAACGGAATCAACGTATGCTCAGGCGCTTCAGGTGATGCTGATGAAGCTGTAAACAGCTTCCTTGCAGGTGCTCTTGAGAGCACAGGTGTTAACTGTGACCATCACGATCACGAGCATCATGAACATCATGCAAAAGCTGAACAGGCTGACGAAGAAGCAGGATGCAGCTGCGGCAGTGGCTGCGGCGGATGCTCAGATGATGAGGAAGCCGGCTGTGGCGGTGGCTGCGGCGGATGTGGCGGTTGCCACTCAACTCCTCTCTTCGAAGGCAAGAACGTTGGTAAGACACTTCGTGCTCACTACACTGGTACTTTCAATGACGGTACCAAGTTCGATTCTTCCTATGACAGAGGCGAGCCACTTGAGTTCGTATGCGGTATGGGAATGATGATCCTTGGATTTGACAAGGCTGTTGCTGAGATGAACGTAGGTGATATCGTTGATGTTCACCTCTCACCAGAAGAAGCTTACGGACCATACGATCCTAATTCTGTGATCAAGCTTCAGATCTCAGACCTTCCTGGTTCAGAGGAGCTCAACGTAGACGAGAGAGTTTACCTTCAGGACGTATATGGAAGACCAGTTCCTGTTAAGGTAATTGAAAAGACTGATTCAGAGATCACTTTCGATGCCAACCACGAAATGGCTGGCAAAGAGCTCAACTTCAAGATTGAGCTTGTAGAAGTTAAATAATCAGACTAATAAAGCCTTCAGGAGTTATGAAATGATTCATATCCTGAAGGCTATTTTTAACTAAACATTTACCATTTTAGCTCTGTTAATTATATTCTGCGCAAGAGCACATTTGAGCAACGCCTTGAGCCAGCGCATTTCTTTGGTATACTCTTCGTCCGTAGGTTCACCACTACTATAGAGCTTATCTATCGCAACAAAATCCAGATACTTTTTCCAGTAATCCCTATCAAGGCTATCAATGATTTCTCTTTTGCGCCTCGCATATTCTTCGAACCAGTTTGCCTTAACCTCATTTTTCAGATTGCTAAAGCTGGTCACCTCTTTGATGTTCAACTCATATAGCGATTTAGGCATAATATCCTTGAAGGCTTCTCTATAGATATATCGCTTGGTCCCCCCGTTAATATAAAGATATCTGGGAATAGATACCGCAAAGTCCATTACCCGAAAGTCCATAAACGGGGCTATATATCTTACTCCGCAGTATGCACCCAAAAGCGCCATATTTTCCAGTCTGTTACGACTTCCTCCATTTTCAATATAGGCTACTGGATCATAGTCAAACTGCATTCCTCTTTGCTTTTTATCAAGGTATTCGTATGCAAAGTCTATATTAAGAAGCTCCGGAGAAGCATACCAGTTAGTATATTCTTTTTTCTTTTCCCTGCTAGACGTCACAATACCTCTGACGCCCTTTTGGATAGTCCTGACTACGCGGTTTTTCTTCCTTGTCACAGACCACAGGTGCCTGAAGTAGCGGTAGTACTCATGGTGGTGGAACATCTCATAGGAGCTGCTCCTGTGGCTAATTCCCTCATCTCCTCCGTGACCTGTAAACATCACTTTAGCCCCATGTTCTCTGACATAAAATGAGCCATGAAGAAGTGTATAGGTATTGGAGCTTGCTGGAAGTACAAAACGAAGATCCATCGAACCATCTTTTGGAATGCTGAGCCCAGCTCTTTCCATGCTCTTTGCTGCCTTTTCGGTACAGTCAGATTCCAGATGCATATAGTTACAGGTAATATTCTCCTGCTTGCAGATATCAGCAATGACCTTTCTCTCATCCCCCTCTGCCATATCAAGTTCATTGGGATCTAATGACCAGGAAAAGAAAACCGCCTCTCTCCCAAATCTGCTGATAAGAATGTCAATAACTCCTGAATCCAGGCCTCCTGATAGCTCTGCGCCCACAATTCCGGATACAGCTCCCAGTCTTCTTTTGACAGAATCCTCAACAAGTGTTCTGAGTCTTGTGCAATACTCTTCTTTGGAGGACAGTTTTATTTTCTTTTGCCCGAGCTTCCAGTATCTGTTAGCCTTATGCACTATACCAGTCTGGTTAAAAGAAATTTCTGCAAAATGAGCCGGTGTGACACATTTTACATTCTCATAAGGAGTATTATCCAGAGTGTCTGCATCAAAACCAGCTACAGTCCTGTATATCCATTCATCATCTACCTTGCCACGTACATCCGGGTTCGCAAAAAGGCCTCTAAGATCTGTAGAAAAAGCCACTACACTATTGTCTTTATAGTAAAACAAAGGTCTAACGCCCATATGATCCCTGAAAAGGGTAAGGCTCTTTTTATCCTCGTCATAGACAGCTCCTGCAAAATCGCCATTAACCACTGCAAGACATGAAAATCCAAGCTGCATAACAAGTTTAAATAAGAGCTCAGCGTCAGAAGCATCGTAATCACAATCGCATCTTCCAAGGAGCTCATCTCTATTGTAAATAACAGCATCTATAACTGCATGTTTATTGTCATCATGAAGTATCGGATACTCCTGTCTGTGTTTGTCTGACAGTTCCTGTACGCAGCATCCCAATACGATGTTTCCAGCTTTATAAGTATCCTCGCCATCTTCTCCATAGAACCTGTTCCATGGAAGCATGGCATCAATATGTTCATCCTCTATGAGATCTCTCCCCATAAATCCAAATATGCTACTCATAATCCCCTCTACCTGCGCTAATTCATGTAAAAAGGCTCTGTCGATCATACAATCAACAAAGCCTTATTAAACTGACACAAATTTGGAACAGTTTTCCTAGGATTATGATTTCAAATCAACATCCGGATCTGAGTCACCAGGTGTAAAAGTTCCTGTACCATGCTTGTTGATGTACTTGTTGTACTCACCAGTAGCATCAACTCCATCAATACCTTCATACTTATGCTGAAGCTTACCATCTGCAGTAGCCTCAATCTCAAGCATAGTTATCTCTGGTTTTGTCCATTGTTTCATATAGGTCCCCTCCTACCATATAAAAATTTTGGATTACTTAGATATATTAATGGTATTAAGGTATCTATTCCCGGTCAACTAATCTATCAAAAAAGAAAGAACAATAAATTATTTATAAACTAGTGTTTTAAAGAATATCAATATGCTCTCCAGCTAGGGCCTTGTTCATACTGCGAACTGCGCAAAACTTACCGCACATGGAACAGGTATCATCAAACTCCGGTGCTCTGTCTGCCCTGATAGATTTAGCCGTCTCAGGGTCAATAGCACATTCCCACTGCTTGTCCCAGTCAAATTCCTTGCGGGCATCAGCCATCTGATTATCAATGTCCATTGCATGAGGAATCTTCTTGGCTATGTCAGCAGCGTGGGCCGCTATCTTGGAAGCAATAATACCCTGCTTAACATCATCAACATTAGGAAGTGCAAGATGTTCTGCCGGTGTTACGTAGCACAGGAAAGCTGCGCCTGCTGCCCCAGCGATCGCCCCTCCAATAGCAGAAGTAATGTGGTCATAACCTGGTGCAATATCAGTTACAAGAGGTCCCAAAACATAGAATGGCGCTCCCATACATATTGTCTGCTGCAGCTTCATATTGGCCTCAATCTGATCCATTGGCATGTGACCAGGGCCCTCTACCATTACCTGTACATCTTTTTCCCAGGCTCTCTTAGTAAGCTCTCCAAGGCGAACCAGCTCCTCTATCTGACATACATCGCTGGCATCAGCAAGGCATCCCGGTCTGCAGGCATCTCCAAGAGAAATTGTCACATCATATTCCCTGCATATATCGAGGATCTCATCATAGTACTCATAAAAAGGATTCTCCTGTCCTGTCATGCTCATCCAGGCAAACACTAGAGAGCCTCCCCTTGATACAATGTTCATCTTTCTCTTATGCTTTTTGATCTGGTCTATTGTCTTTCTGGTAATTCCGCAGTGAAGTGTAACAAAGTCAACTCCGTCTTCCGCATGGAGTCTTATAACATCAATGAAATCCTTGGCTGTAAGTTCTGATAAGTCTCTCTGATAGTGAATAACGCTGTCATATACAGGAACTGTTCCCAGCATGACAGGACACTCCTCCACCAGCTTCTTTCTAAAAGGCTGTGTATTTCCGTGTGATGAGAGGTCCATAATGGCATCAGCACCCATATCTACTGCAGCCATAACCTTCTCCATCTCAATATTGTAATCCTTGCAATCCCTTGATACTCCAAGGTTAACGTTAATCTTGGTCCTAAGCATAGAACCTACACCCTTTGGCTCTAAGCACTTATGATTTTTGTTGGCGCAGATTGCAACCTGTCCCTTAGCTACAAGGTCCCTTATCTCCTCAGGAGTTCTATACTCATCTCTTGCAACTTTCTCCATTTCAGGAGTGATAATTCCTTTTCTTGCTGCATCCATCTGCGTTGTGTAATTACTCATTTTCTTTCCCTTTCACTTTTTCCATACTTATTGTTTTAAACTCTATGACACAAAGGGCCTCGTCCCTGCCCCAGATCAAGTCCTGCACTTATGCATTTTTCTATGTATTCTTTGGCTCTTCTTACTGATATTTCCAATTCGTACCCGACTGCAAGGTTAGCTACTATAGCGCTTGATAACGTGCACCCTGTCCCGTGGGTATTTGGGTTATCGATTCTGCTGCCCTCAAGCCAAAGCAGCTTGTATTCTAGCTGCTTACCATTAGCTCCATCACTTCGAACACACAATAAATCCGCTGATACTCCTTCCCTGTCAAAAGAGCTATGACCGCCCTTTATCAGTACGCTGCATTTATATCTGGATGATAATTCAATTGCTGACTCTTCCATTTCATCTCTTGAGTTAATCTGATCAGAGCTTCCTACAGTCCCATCGCTTTCCTCTGACTTTAAGGCAAGAAGCTTCTCTGCCTCCGGAATATTAGGTGTTATGAGATTGCACCGGCAAAAGAGATGCTCACTCATATATTTCATAGCTTCTGACCTTGTAAGCTCTGTACCTGAGGTTGAACTGAGTACTGGGTCAAGAACAATATTTCTAAGCTTATATTTATCAATCGTTTCGGCTACAGCCTCCATTACCTCTTTATCAGGAAGCATACCGATTTTGACAGCATCTGGCATTATATCTTCGCACACAGCTTCCAGTTGTCTTTGAACAAAGCTCTTATCAACCGGCATGATTCCTGTAATCCCCATGGTGTTCTGAGCAGTGAGTGCCGTGATGACACTCATACCATATACACCATGAGCTTCCATGGTCTTAAGGTCTGCCTGTATTCCAGCGCCCCCTGAGCTATCACTCCCCGCTATTGTCAGTACCGTCTTCTGCTTCATGTTGATCTCCCTTAACTCTGCACTAGCTCATCTACAGCCTTCCTAAGCTCTAAAGTAGCCTCACCTGAATCCTCTGCCTTCATAATGGCAGATACAACACATATTCCTGCAATTGGTGCTCCCCTTAGAATCTCAATATTGTCTTTATTAAGCCCTCCAATAGCATTAGCCGGAATAGTCACTGCCTTACATATATCTTTTAGCGTATCCACTGATGTTAGGACTGTTTTAACCTTGGTGGTTGTGGGATATATTGCTCCAACTCCAAGATAATCAGCGCCCTTTTCGTATGCTTCTAGAGCCTGCTCTACTGTCTTGGTGGTAGCTCCAATTATCTTGTCAGTTCCAAGGATGCTCCTTGCTATATCTACTGGCATATCAGACTGCCCAAGGTGTACTCCCTCTGCATCTATGGCCATGGCTACATCTATACGATCATCTATAATAAGAGGAACCTTATACTTTCTTGTGATCTCATGAACCTTTTCTGCAAGCTCCATGTACTCTCTTGTAGACTTATCCTTTTCTCTTAGCTGTACTATCGTCACACCGCCTTTTATGGCCGCTTCTACCTTTTCCAGAAATTCCTGTTCAGCTAGCCCCGAGCTGTCTGTCACAAGATACAGGCGCAAATCTTCTCTTTTCACACTCATCCTCCTTGTTAAGTATTGAAATGGCATCCAATAAGGCTATTAAAAATGTACCGTTTCCTATGCCCTTGCCCGCAGCTCTTTCTCCTGCTCTCCCCATAAAGGAACAGGCTCTGCAGGTCGCCATGAGATATTTATCTACATAAGTGCTCTCATCCATCTCATTCTCTGCGGAAGCTGCCCATGCAAGAAATCTTGCGCAGATAGCCCCCAGCATGCAGCCTGTACCAGTTATTGTTCCCAGCATAGGATCACCATTATCTACGTAAAAGACCTTGCTTCCGTCAGTTACGATGTCTCTGGCGCCGCTTGCAAGGACTACCACTCTGCATTCTCTGGCAAGCTCCATGGCCTTTTGCGTGACAAGGGCAGTATCAAGATCACTTTGTGCATCAACGCCTTTTCCCCTATAGTCAGCATCCACCAGAGCAACTATCTCAGAATAATTTCCTTTTACAACAAGAACTTTGCCCTTCTCAGAACCTTCTTTTGTCTCATCAATGCCCCTGGACTTAGTTCCTTCATTCCAGCTCTCCAGTAGTCCAAGTGCATACTTCCTTCTAAGCTGAGAACATGCTACTCCAACAGCGTCCAGTACTATCGGGATTTCTTTTCCCATAGCAGTGTCAAAAGAAATGCTCATAGCCTCCATTCTGCTGTCTGAGATATTACCCAGATTGAGCAAAAGAGCCTGCGCAGTTTCAGTTATCTCTTTAACCTCCAAAGGGTGCTCAGCCATTATCGGCTTAGCACCCAGAGAAAGCACTGCATTTGCACACATCATCATTGAAATTGGATTGGTGATACAGTGAATTAAATCTGCCATTTACGCCACCTGATCAGCTTTAGATTCAATATCTCTAAGGCTATTCTGAATCCTGGAAAGAGCGCCTGCTGCCTTCAAGGTTCTAAGAAGAAGGTATGCAATAGAGCCCCCAATGAGCGTTCCGCATATGAAGGATGGAACGTAGAAAAACCAGGTAAGACCTTCTTTGCCCCACAGGTAAGTCATAACAGGGTAAGAAACGATAGCTCCGATTATTCCTGTTCCAAAGACTTCACCAAGAACAGCAGCAATGAGCTTTCCTTTTGATAATTTGTAGAAAACACCGGACAATGTGGCGCCAAAGACTGCTCCCGTAAGAGCAAGTGGAGGGATTCCCATGATCATCATTCTGATGATACCTATCAGCACAGCACATAAAAGCGCATAGCCAGGTCCCATGAACACTGCGCAGGTGATGTTGATAAGATGTGCCATGGGACACATTCCCTCAACACGAAGAATTGGTGATATGACTACGCCAAGTGCAATAAACATCGCAAGCATCACCATCCTCAGTAAATAGTTACTTTTTTTCATACTTTTCCTCTTTTCCCAGACGGCGGGCTCGCATGATCCTGCAAAAAGCGCAGAAAAAAGCGGAAGCCCCGACATGGTTGCTTCCGCGAATATACTCCTATTATCAGGCATCCCTACGTTGGCATTATCCAAATCAGGTTCTCGGTCGAAGGTCACACCTTCCTCTCAGCCTGTAATACAAGCTCCCGTCTGTTTAGTTGTCTTAACCTTTATACACCTTTTAGTACTTTAACGCAATAACTTTTTTGATAAATCTTATTTGCCCTCGAGATCTGCAACTCTCACAGGCTCGCCATTTAACAGAATGTATCCTGGTGGAAGCTTGGATGCATCTGACATTGACCTGTATTTGCCAGTCTCATGGATATGTGGCTGAGCACCGGCAGTATTAAAGATTGACTTCTTATTGTAAGTCACGTGCTTGCCTGGCTTATTATAAGTATCATATTTACCAGCCTTCTTGTAGGTGTCGTATTTGACAGGCTTAGGAGCCTGTGTTCCTGTAGAGCTCAGCTTTTTCTTATTCCTTCCAACTGCAAATGCGATAATTCCGCCAACAATAAGTATATCTACAACTGTATTAATAAAATCTTCCATCCTGTCCTCCCGAAACAAATTATCTATAGACAAACAAATAGACTAATGTTATTATAGCAAAGTTGCACTCAGGAAATGATATTTATTTCCTAAATTTATAATGTCAGTTCGAGACCTTCCTGACACAAAACAAAACTAAAGGAGAATTTAATAAAATGCGTAACAAAAAGGTATTATTCATCACTCAGGCTGCAGCTATCGCAGCTCTTTATGTAGTTCTTACACTACTTGCAAATGCACTTGGTCTTGCTAATTATGCAGTTCAGGTTCGTTTCTCAGAGGCACTTACTATTCTGCCTTATTTCACACCAGCAGCTATCCCAGGATTATTCATCGGATGCGTCGTTGCCAACACACTTACAGGCTGCATGCTTCTTGATACTATCTTCGGATCACTTGCTACACTTGTTGGAGCACTTGTAACATACTATATCGCTCATGGCTTCAAGAAGCCTTCTGATGCTGGTTTTTACAATACATCCAAGGTTAAGAAATGGTTATGTCCTATTCCTCCAATCGTAGCTAATGTAATCGTAGTTCCACCAGTACTTATCTACGTATATCACATGGAGGGAACACTTCCATTATTCATGCTCACAGTTGGTGCTGGAGAGGTTATTTCCTGCTTCATTCTTGGAATGATCCTTCTCTTTGCTCTTGAGCCTAGAAAAGACGTTATTTTCCGCGTTAACGACTAATTAAAAAGCGCTTTCCTGCTGCTTTAGAAACAATCTGAGGTAGCAGGAATTTTTTTGATTTAAGGAAACTAAAAATTCTCACATTTTTTCTTTTGTCTGTGGTATGATACTTCCCGTAAACAATAATCTTGAATACTTATCCCGGATTATTGTGTGTTTAGTAATTGCACATCTATGAATACATACTTTAGGAGGAGTCCATGGGAGGATTTTTTGGAGTAGCATCTCGTGAAAGTGCAGTTTTTGATCTGTTCTACGGAACTGACTATCACTCACATTTAGGAACCCGACGCGCCGGAATGGCTGTCTACAGCAAGGAGAAAGGGTTCGATCGTTCTATTCACAACATTGAGAGGTCATATTTCAGACCTAAATTTGAAGACGATATGCTCAAGATGGAAGGTCATCTTGGTATCGGCTGTATCTCTGACTTTGAACCACAGCCACTTATCGTCAGATCTCATCACGGCACATTCGCTATCACCACAGTTGGCAAGATCAACAACATCGAAGAAATCACTAATCAGCTCTTTAAGGATAATCACTCACATTTCCTTGAAATGAGTGGTGGAGACATCAACCCTACCGAGCTGGTTGCATCTATCATCAATCAGAAATCTACTCTCGTAGAAGGTATTCGCTATGCACAGGAAGTTATAAAGGGCTCAATGTCGCTTCTGCTCATGACACCAGAAGGCATTTATGCAGCAAGAGATCGCTTTGGCAGAACTCCGGTTCAGATAGGCCAGAAGGATGATGGTTTCTGCGTATGCTTTGAGAGCTTTTCATACTTAAATCTTGGATACATAGCCTACAAAGAGCTTGAGCCCGGAGAAATAGCATTTATCACTCCTGAATCAGTTGAGATTGTAGCTCCAGGCTTCTCAGAGATGCGTATCTGTACTTTCCTTTGGATCTACTACGGATTCCCAGCTTCTACCTACGAAGGGCTTAACGTTGAGAATATCAGATATGCCTGTGGTGGCAAGCTTGCTCAGAGAGATATACAAAGAGGTATCCATCTTGATCTTGTAGCTGGCGTTCCAGATTCCGGTGTAGCCCACGCTATCGGCTATTCCAACACTTCAGGAATCCCATATTCAAGACCATTTGTTAAATACACACCAACCTGGCCAAGATCATTCATGCCTACTGTTCAGTCAAGACGTGATCTTATCGCAAAGATGAAGCTGATTCCAGTTAACCAGCTCATCAAGAACAAGAGCCTTCTTCTCATCGATGACTCTATCGTAAGAGGAACACAGCTTCGTGAGACTACAGAGTTCCTTTATAAAAGCGGCGCAAGCGAAGTACATATCAGACCTGCATGCCCTCCTCTTATCTACGGCTGTAAGTACCTGAACTTCTCTCGTTCCAACTCCGAGATGGAGCTCATCACAAGACGAGTAATCGAGAAGCTCGAAGGCTATCCTTCACCTGATGAGGAAACAGTTAGAAAGTATACAGATCCTGATTCTCCAGAATACGATGCTATGCTGGAAGAGATCAGAAAGGATCTTAACTTTACATCACTCCACTACCACAGACTTGATGACATGATAGAGGCAATTCCTCTTGAGCCATGTAATCTGTGCACCTACTGCTGGAGCGGACGCGAATAATACTATATTGTAATGGAGGTATCACAATGGAAAGAGTCGCTAAATTCTTAAAAGACGCAGGAACTTACTATCTTGCAACTGTTGACGGAGATCAGCCAAGAGTAAGACCTTTTGGAACTGCTCACATCTTTGAGGGTAAGCTCTACATTCAGACAGGTAAGGTAAAAGATGTATCCAAGCAGCTTCACGCTAATCCAAAGGCTGAGATCTGCGCATTCATGAACGGTGAATGGCTCAGAGTTGCAGCGGAGCTCGTAGAGGATGACAGACTTGAAGCTCGCCAGTCAATGCTTGATGCATATCCATCACTTCAGAACATGTACAAGGCTGATGATGGCAACACAGAGGTATTCTATCTCAAGAATGCTACTGCTACCTTCAGTTCTTTTACACACGAGCCTGAAGTTGAGACATTCTGAGCATATATTAGTTATATAACAATTACAAATCCCGGAGGCCATGCGGCTTTCCGGGATTGTTTCTATTTATCTTGCAACAAACATTCCATAATCCTTAGGAAGATCGATAACTCCGTTCTCTTCGTGAGCTCTAAGGACTTCATATATCTTTTCCTTAGGGAGTGTTCCAATTCCATGAAGTGAAGCAAGGCTTACTATATAGCCTGCAAGGTCATCAATGTTAGTGATGTGAAAAGAATCCTTGTATCTAAGTGCTGTAACCTCTGTAAACTCTTTTCCCAGATGCTCAGCTCCGTTATCCATAGTAAAGTTGTGGTTAGGCTTAAAGTCGTCGCCCTCAAGCTTGAACCAGTTTGCAAGCTCCTCAGTAAAGCCGCTCTCTCCATAGGTTGAGCAGTAGAAGGTTCCGCCATCTCTAAGGACTCTTCTAACCTCACTGATACTCTTGGCTAGATCAGGAACGTGGTACAGCATTGCATTTGCAATTACTATGTCAAAAGACTTATCGTCAAAAGGCAGGTTCTGGATGTCTGCCTGCATATACTCTACATTAGCTCTTTCTCCAAGGTTGCCCTTAATTGTCTCAAGCATGCCCTCAGAAAAATCAGTGAAGTAAAATTTCTCGCATTTATCAATAAGATCCTCATGACCAAGCCATGAAACACCTGTGCCACAGCCAATCTCAAGAACTCTTGCGCCCTCTGGAATCTCGTAATTAGATACTATCCAGTTGCCATAGCCCTGTTTGTTAGTGGAATACAGCTCATGGAATGAGATTCTCGTGCTGAGACCCTTTGAGTTTGCGTACTGCTCTTTTACCGCTGCTGCGTCATTTGAACTACCAATATTCATATTATGCCCGTCCTTTACTAGTAATTTTCTTGAATATTATAAAAATGCATTTAGCAATTATAATCAGCGAATCAAAAGCTTCCTGTATTCAAATAGTTTTTCTTCTATCAGCTGCTTGTTGCCTGCAAAACAATCTGCAACATCCTGTGCAGTTTTCTTGGCAAGGTCATAGTCGCACTGAGAGATAACGCCTGTAGCAAGGGCTTCCTCAAGCTCTTCTGTGTCGATCACCGCAGGAGTTCCATCCTCTGCTATAACAACGTCAAGGAGAAGGTCGTAGAAAACCGCATCTCCGTTATCAGCTATTTCATTTCTAAGGGTAATATCTACGTAGTGCTGGAATATCTTATCATCGTGGAACATGGATGTTATTACATAATTACCGCCCTTAGGTGCAAGCTCAAGCCACTGATACCCCTTATCAGCTATGCAAAGTTTACCGCTTGGTGACTCGACTTCATCAGGTGCTGCTATTCCAGTAAAGGTCACAAGACCAATTCCTCCATCAAAGAAATCATCCTTGTGATATATGCATGTAAAATCCCTGTCATTATCTGTGTACCACTCACGCCTGTCCAGGTTTTTCTTCTTAATTTCTACCAAAACTTATTCCTCCATATGCCTAATTATTTTCTAGCTCTTACCAGAAGAAAATCAGGCTTGTGGAACAAGTCGTAATACTCAGGGTATTTGGCAAGAAGCTCCTCGTCAGGAGTTGGCTCAATCATCTTCTCGATAACAAAGCCATTCTGTGCAAGCTCGTTGACAATAGTAGAGAACATTCTGTGATAAACAATGAAATTATCTACAAACCAGGTAGATGTTCTCTCGCCCTCTACGCCGTAATCTGCAAGGTTGATGTATATCTTTTTACCATTCTCATCCCTTGTCCATCTGGGAAGCTTGTTACTATAGGTTGTCGTAAATGGATGTTCCTGGGAAAAGACGAAGACTGCGCCCGCATTCATCTTCTCATAGATTTTCTGAACTACGCCTGCATAGTCTTCTACATAGTGAAAAGCAAGTGAGCTGATAACCACATCAAAGGTGCCTGATACCTTATCAAGCTCCTCAATTGGAAGTCTTAAGTACTCAATCTTAGGATCGGCATTCTCTTTACGTGCAACATCCAGCATCTTCTCAGAAAGATCGATACCTACAACTCTCTTAGCGCCTCTTTTAACATATTTAACGCAGTGTTCCCCAAAGCCGCATCCAAGATCAAGGATCTCTTTACCCTCAAGATCTGGCAGAAGTGATGTAAGCGCTGGAATCTCAAATAAAATATTGGCATTTACTTCCTGGTCTCTGAGCTTCTTGTAGCCGTCAAAAAAGACCTCGTTGTCAAAAATATTCTGCTGTGCCATGTTACCCTCCCTTTATTCCCAACCGGGTTATTATTTTGTAGCTAAATCCTTAAACATTTCCTCATATTTATCGAGGACTCCCGCATCCTCAAATTTAATATCTCTATTATCCTGAGACTCCAGAGAATCCTTTTTAGTTCTTTTCATAAAGTACAAGTCCGTACTTTTGTTTTTCTTTTTCTATGGCTTTGCTGATCCATTCCTTATCCATGATGTTGTCATAAGCTCCGGCAACAACGGATTCGTCAGCAAAGTTATCGAATTCAATCTGCTTCTCTTCCAGAATCTGCATCATCTCTTCGTCTATCGTATCCGGGCAAAGAAGGTGATATACAAGGACGTTTCTAACCTGTCCCATTCTGTAAACACGAGAGAGCGCCTGGCTCTCAAGAGATGGCTTAATCTGAGGCTCGCAGAATATAACAATACTGGCTGCCTGTATGTTAAGGCCAATGCCACCAGCTATTATCTGGCTGACAAGCACGCTTCCATCTCTGGCCTCAGTAAACTTATCAACGATGAGCTGTCTGGAGCTGATGTTAGTATCTCCGCTTATTACGCCAACACATCTATCCCCAAGAAGGCTGCTTACTTTAGCGATAGTATCTCTGAAGAAAGAATATATAATGACCTTTCTGCCTTCATCAGATGCCTGTTCCAGGAGCTCCAAAAGCCTTATGCACTTTGAAGATTGGGTGAGGTCATCCTGAAGGAAGGATACTCTACGCATATCTGAAAAGTTTCCCCCAGCAACAGCCGATGAGTAGCATGCTCTGTCTATGTCTGTCAAGCTGCACCATTCCTGTTCTTCATTTATCGGTGGAAGCTCAGTAAGAACCTGCTCTCTCGTCCTTCTGATATATACAGGAGCAAGCTTTTCTTTAAACTCAGGAAGATGACTTATATGCGCAAGTGACCTTATCTCTTTGGTCATGTCAGGACGTAAAAAATCTATAAGGTTGCACATCTCTTCAACTCTGTTTTCAAGAGGCGTTCCTGTCATCAAAAGGATACGTTCAGATTCATTATCAAGCCTTCTGATGTACATAGTTCTTTTGGCATCAGGATTCTTCATGTAATGAGCTTCATCGATCACCAGCATGGACAGATGCATGTGGTTGTCAATCTTATCTACAATCTTGCCCATGGTCTCATAATTGGTTATGGCTGCGCCGCCGCGTTCCTGCCATCTCTCAAGTGCATCATCAGCAGTCTGACCATGTACTATAAAGGCCTCTATCCTGCTAAATTTCTTGAGTTCTCTCGCCCAGTTAATGAGAACACTTGCAGGGCATACTATAAGATAATAGTTCTTTTTATTCTCAGTAGCCTGTATATGTGACATGGCAGCAATAGCCTGTATTGTCTTACCAAGCCCCATCTCATCACCCAGAAGAACCTTCCTTTGATGAAGGATATATTTGGCTCCAAAGGTCTGATAGGCTCTGAGCATTCCCGAAAACATACTAAGATCAAGCTTTGTTTCATTTATCTCTTCTGCTAGCTGCAAAGGAATGCTGTCATATAAGAAAGGTCTGTTACCCGTAACATTTCCAAGGTTCTCTAAAAGAGCGTAAAAATCAGCACTATTTCTGTTAAAGGCCGTAAGCGCAGTTTCTCTTGATGTGTGGGAAGCTTCCTGGTATTCATTGATAAAGCCCATGAGCCTTTCAAAGAAAGTACTGTTACAGAAATCATAAATATCTTCAGACATCTTTACAGTAGCCTGCTTGGATGTGCTAGAAGAAAAAATCCAGTGAACGCTATTTTTGATAATTCCACTATTTGCAATGGTAGTAGCAAATGTATCAAGATTGTCAGAAGCTTCTTTTGCTCTGTTTCTGACAGCGTCGCTATTTATAAGGTTTGCCATGGCTGTAATGAGATCTATGCTTCTTTCTCTTTTATCCGGGTCACCTTCTGTATCTATTCTGACTGCTACCCTTGATGAAAGGCTGTTGGCAAACTCAGTAACGACGTTTCTGATGGCCTGTGTCTGCTTTTCACCAACGCCTTCTACTGCCTGAAGATCATAGTCTGTTGCGCTTGCTATATCAAAAAGCGTATTGTATCCTGCATCCATAAGAGCCTGAACTCTTATCCCCGCCTTGGCATTTTTGAGTTCTTCTACGGAGTAGCTTTTAAGCTCCTTCTTGGCCTCGTCACCAGCTATCACATTGCAATAATGCTTAACGTTGTTTTCCTGTATGACTCTATCGCTATAAAAGCCTTTAAATGCATCGTTTGTGTCATTAATGACTTTTATGAGTTTTTTGACATCTTTAAAATTTGGCTTATTCATAAAAAGGTCTCATCTTTTCACACAATAAAAATGCTCAAGTTTTATCCTACTACACAAGCAAAGTGGCCGCAACAAAAGGTTTTAGGCATTTTTTCTTTACATTTCTGTCGGGCAGGAAAGTCCTAAAAGGCTACAGCCCTCTATGATAATCTTCTGTACGACACTTATAAGATAGAGGCGTGAGTTCTTGATGTTCTCGTTTTCTTCTTTCAGAATCTTACACTCCTGATAGAACTTGTTAAAGGCTGTGCTGACATTGATGAGATAGCGGGCGATAATGGAGGGTTCATAACGCTCTGCCGCAGTGGTGATTGCCTTCTCATAGCCTTCAAGTGTCTTGATAAGCTCAAAGGTCACATCGCCTGTGAGTGTTGTGCAATCTACATGAATCTTATTGGTAACGGGCTGTTCTGAGATTGACTTAACTTCACTTGTCTGTACTGTGCTTGGTTCCTCTGTTGGTCCTCCTGCCTTGCGGAGGATACTTCCTGCCCGGGCGTTGGTGTACTGCACGTATGGTCCTGTTGTTCCATCAAAGCTAAGAACCTCTTTCCAGGAAAAGTCTATGTTCTTGATTCGCTGGTTGTACAGATCATGGAAAATAATTGCTCCTATACCAACCTGTGCTGCTACTGTTTCTTTATCAGCAAGGGATGGATTCTTTTCCTCTATCAGTTCAAGGGCGCGACTTGTAGCCTCTTTTAGGATATCCTCAGCGTAGATGATGTTTCCTGTACGAGTTGATAACTTTTCTCCCTCAAGGCTCACAAGGCCATACGGAACATGGACAAGATTCTGATAATAGTCATAGCCCATAAGCTCTATTGCCTTGAATACCTGCTTGAAATGAAGTGTCTGCTCAAGACCTGTTACATAGAGGCACTTATCGAAGTTATATTTTTCCTTACGATAAAGAACTGCAGCAATATCGCGAGAATGATAGATGGAGCTTCCGTCCTTCTTGGTGATCATACATGGTGGCATGTCATATTCAGAAAGGTCTATTACATTAGCTCCCTGACTCTCGATGAGAAGTTTCTTTTCCTTGAGCTGTTCGGCAAGTGCTGGTACTTTCTCGCGGTAGAAGCTCTCTCCTGTATATGAGTCAAAGCTTATTCCCAGCATATTATAAACCCGCTCAAATTCCACCATGCTGATATCCTTAAACCACTCCCAGATTACAAAAGCCTCTTCATCCCCTGCTTCCATCTTAACAAACCAGCTGCGGGCTTCATCCATAAGCTCAGGATGTTCGTCCTTTTCTGCATTGAACTTAACGTATATATCAAGAAGTTCCTGAATTCCCTTCTCTTCCACAGCTTCCTTGCTGCTCCACTTCTTGTAGGCAACAATCAACTTGCCAAACTGTGTCCCCCAGTCTCCAAGGTGATTGATACGTACCACGTTATAGCCAAGCTTGTCATAGATCTTGTACAGAGAATTTCCTATGCCTGTTGTACGAAGGTGTCCCACATGGAAATTCTTGGCTATATTGGGAGATGAATAGTCAATGCAGATTGTCTTTCCTGTACCAATCTGCTCTACTCCGAGGTTATCCTTTTTGAAGGTATCTAATACCTTCTGCACATAAGCTGAGCGGTCATAGAATAGATTGCAATAACCACCTATCGCCTCAATATGACTGATTCCAAGCTCCTCCTTGTGGCTATCAAGTTTCTCTTTTACCTCAGCTGCTATGATAGCCGGGTTCTTTCGAAGTACCTTGGCAAAAGAAAAACATGGAATCGCCAGATCTCCCATTTTGCTGTCAGGCGGTGTTTCTAATACTTCCTGGATCTTTTGAAGGTCTGTGATTCCCACTACGTCTGCGATTACTTTACTTACTGCTTGTTTCATTTCTACTCTCCTTAAATATATTTTTGTAATTTCCAAAACTTGAACTTAATTTTGGATAAAAAAAGAACCGCAAGAGATTTAGTATTCTAAATCCATTACGGTTCTGCATATACCTATTAACAGCAACCGCACGGCAACAAGACATACGTTCTTGCAACCATGCGACTTATCTGCATTAGTTACAAGAACTTATGTCTTCTCTGTCTGCGTCTGATGCTGTTATTGATCAAGTTAACTGGTATCATATCTCTTTTCCCTGATTTGTGTCTGCCTCGTGACGACTAGTATTGATAGTTATAATAAAGCGACAATAAATGTATGTCAATTACTATTATCATTCTATATTCTTAAGCGCCACATCAAGCGGTATTCTCTTGATCCTGAGATAATCCATAAGTGAAACGAAGCTGTAGCCAATGAGCAGATACAGTATCGAAAGAATCATAGACGGAACGCTCATGTAGAACCCGAAATATCCATCCATCTGTAGCATGAAGGCATGGAAAATCCAGATCATAAGATAGTACCCTGCGCCAAAGCTGATGATTGAAAACAGCACAACCACTATGGCTGTTGGAACAATGTAAAGTGATCCAATCTCTCCGTTCATAAAACCAAGAATCTTGACCATGGAGATTGAATGCTCATTTCTCTCAATGATGATTTTGGCCAGAAGATAGATAAGCGATGCTGCAAGGACAATGAGTGCGTATTTAAATACGTCCACAAACATTCCAAAAGAATGCATGAGCTGCGTAGTAACTTTGGTTATGTCCTCAGAAGTTATAACTGTAGCAATGTACTGCTCATCTATATCAGTGATCTCATTTCTGGAAAAATATCCGGAGAATTCATCATCGTCCACATCAAAGATATCCTTGAAACTGTCAGAATCAAGAAATACTGCGATTCCTCCGTCATAATCTATAATGCCTGTTACACTAAACTCATAGGATTTATTCTCGTATTCAGCATTTAGAGGAATGGTATCACCTTCCGACAGACCAAACTTTTTGGCAAAGGCTGTAGATATATATGCTCCGCCATTATTCGTTTCTTTGTCCAATGTGATATATTCACTACCATTTTTGATTCCATAGACGGTAACGCTCTCATCTCCGCCACTTCCCATTCCCTCGCGGAAAGTAGACTTCTTTTTGGGATAAAGAAGCTCAGTCATATTGAAGCGTTCTGCTGTCTCTTCAGAAGTATCTATGATTTCACCGTCTTCATCCTGATAGTCCATGAGCATGTACTGGTACTGCGCAAACATCATGTTCGGAGCTTCCTTTGCATAATGATCAAGAGAATCAGGGAGTCCAAAGGCAAAGCACAGCATAAGCTCAACTAAGATTACTCCAAATATCAGAATCAGGTAATTCGGCATATTCTGGAAAAGAATTCGCAGTCTGAATCTACGTATAAATGACCACCTTGGAAGTCTTCTCGCCTTGGTTCTTTTAGTCTTAACAAGGTCATGACGAAGGAACTTCAAGGGACTAAGCTGCAATTTCCTGACTATTACAAATAAATTGATAAAGAACATCAAAAGAAGCGGTATTATCGTAGTCTTAACAAGAGCCGCGTTACTCCATACTGCCTGACAGGTTGGAAGGCTATAGCTGTTGTAATACAAGTAAACAGCCAGGTTTTTAAAGGCTGTATATCCCAGAATGTTACCTATTACTGCTCCGATTATTGTCACTATTACTGGCATTGCCATGTAGTGAATAACAAGCTCTGTCCTGCTATAGCCGGAAGCTCGTAGCGTTCCTATGACAGAAGCTTCCTTGTCGATAGTGTTACTAATTATGATTGCAAAGATAAATGCTATTACTCCAATCAGGATATAGCACAAAATGCTGGCTCCTACTGAGTCTCCTTCAATATCCGATACAGCGAAATTGCTGGCCTGTCTGAGATATTCAGGAAGGTAGTCCTTGATCTCGTTATCCTGAACAAGTGTCTGGGTAATGAGAGACTTAAGGAAATTCTCTGAAGCATCAGCCTTTTCAATCTTGGTCTCAGGGTTGTCTACATATTTGAAGGCATAGCTATAGTGAATTCTTGATGTGAGTTTTGTAAAAGCCTCAGGCGTTACCATGGCCACATCAAAACCAAAGGCATCAAACATAAGGTCAGTATTGGATTCATGGAGAGTTAAGTAGTTAACATATGATAAAAGACCTACCACTTCAAATTCTTTTCCGCCAACAGTGATAGTATCGCCAATCTTAACTCCTACATTATCAGCATGCATTCTGTCGATTGCTATCTCATTGTCACTAATAGGAGCTCGTCCCTCGTTAAAAGAGGCTTTGTCTATCTCGGAATCGCTCTTATAGATTCTAATTGTGGCATCTTCTATTCCGTCGTTGTTGTTATCTTCTGCTTCTTCTCTGTAGAAATGCTCATATATTGTAACGGGTGCAGGAACGAAATCTGCATCATTTAAATTGTATCTGTCTGCAACCTCATCCCACTCTTCGTCAACCTTCTTGGCTACTTCCTCGTGGGCTTCGTTGTAAGCTTCTTCCACAGCATTCTTGTACTCAGCTGTTTCTTTTGCCTCCTTCAATGCATCGTCAAATGAAGCTTCCATAGCTGCATCAATCTGCTGCTTGATCATATCTTCATCTGTTATTCCATGAGCAGCACACTGAGCACGTACACCATCTTCTATAGCCTGCGTTACCTGCTCATTTATCTTTTCTTCTATTGCTTCAGCAACCTTTTTATCAGCTTCTTTATTACCCTTATCTATGTAATAAGCCCTGACATCAGCTTTCTCACCGGTACTAATATTTTCAATCAGTTCTGGTGAAGCCTTCTTGGATAGTTCAAAGCTTCCATCTTCAAGATTAAGTTCTTCTCTTCCGGAATAAACTGCTGACAGCATACTGTCGTGACCAACGTACATACCAGAGATGACACTGATCATAACGACCATGAAGATTATGATAACCAGATATTTATGCCAATCTGTTTTAAGTTCTCTGGGGATTCTTTTGATAAGAGGATTTCTCATAGCGCACCCCCTTACCACTCAAGATCAGAAGCAGGAATCTTGTTTTCATTCATGTCGTTGTGACGTACAACGCCGTCTCTAAGCTTAATTACATGGTCTGCCATGTTCTTGATAGCTTCGTTGTGAGTAACCATGATAACGGTGTTTCCGTACTTCTTATTGCAATCTTCTATCAGAGCCAGGATCTCTTTTGACGTCTTATAATCAAGAGCTCCTGTAGGCTCGTCGCACAAAAGTATGTCGGGATTTTTGACTACAGCTCTTCCAATAGATACTCTCTGCTGCTGTCCACCGGATAACTGATTGGGGTATTTGTACTTATGGTCCTGAAGACCGAGAGTTGTGATGACTTCCTCTACATCGAGAGGATTATCAGAAAGATAGGCTCCGACCTCGATGTTCTCTTTGACATTGAGATTCGGAATAAGATTATACATCTGGAAAACGTAGCCCAGGTGCTTGCGGCGATACATCGTAAGCTCTTTTTCACTCATCTCTTCAAGCTTATCGCCATTGATACTAACAAAACCATCATCAGGCGTATCGATTCCGCCTATGATATTAAGAAGCGTAGATTTTCCGGAACCGGAAGGACCAAGAAGAACGCAGAACTCGCCTTTTTCTACCGTGAAGTTCATTCCGCGCAGAACATCCTGTCTGGCTTCACCAGTTCCAAAACTCTTTTTTAGATCTTTGATTTCTAGACACTCTTTTCCCATAAAAACTCCTCTATCGGCTCAAATATGCAATTTGTCTGTATCTGAGTCAATTGTAACTAGCATTAGTATAATTCGTATATATACAATCCAGCAAAATAAAGTTATCTATTTTGCATTTATATTATTTTACCACTTCCCACATCTGTCCCATATTGTTAAATCCATTTTCAGGCATACAACCTTTGCAGGTATGCCACTCGGGGGAGTTCCCCGAAGAGCATCCACTGCAGCCTGAACAACTTTTAGTACTGAAAACTACTCTTTTTATGATTCCCATATTCTCAAGATATTCCATCTGACGTGTAACATCTTCTACACTTGTATGGAGTTCAATTGCCAGAAGCTTGGTGGTTCTGGCATGTCCATCTTTTAACAGTTCCAATAGTTGTTCCATTAGTGCGCCTCCTTACCAGATAAGCATGCCCACATGATATGCAATACATGCCAGTAAAAGAGATACTGCTGTATAGTACAGAACAATTCTTCCTGTCCATTTAGCTGAATGTGTTTCCTGATATGTAGCTGCAAGAGCCACAACACAAGGCATGTTGAAGGTCATGGCAAAAATAAATGCTAGGGCCTCAGGCTTGGTTACATTTGCAAGAAGTATTGAACCGAGAGTTGCACCAGTTGATACAGCAGCAGTTGATCCAGCACCACTCATGGCACTTGTAAATGCTGCGCTATATGAACCACCGCTATATAATGCACTGATAACTCCAATAGCTCCCTCTTTTCCTATCGCAGAAGCAAGATAAGAAAGGAATAGCTGCCATGGCATACCAAAAAGTCTGGTAACAGGTTCTATGGCAACACCAATCGTATAGAGAATTCCGCCCTCTCCTGTTGGCGAATAGCTAAGGAGCCAGAAAACGCTGCAGACAAGAAGAATTACTTTAGTTACTCTTACGAAGGTCTCTTTGGTTCTTCCAAATACATATCTAAAAAGAGCTCCCCACTTTGGTTTGTGGTATGGAGGAAGCTCCATGACCATTCCATAACGGTCTTCTTTCTGAACGAGCTTTGCTCCAAAAATCTTAGCTGTTACATACATGTGCAGAAGCATTGTCAAAAGAATTACTACAATGACAAGAACTGCACCCGGGCCAAAGAAAATTGAAGAAAGCATAGGAATTGTAGCCCATGCTGCACCGCAGGGAACTGCCCATGCAAGCGCAATTGTGAGAACCTTCTGTCCCCAGTTATCAATAACTCTTGCGCCAGCTGCTCCGCCCATTGTGCATCCAAAGCTTACAAGGAAAGGCATAACTGACTTGCCCTGGAGCCCCAGCTTACCCATAGTGTTATCGAATACATAGGAAATACGAGCCATGATTCCCACTTCTTCCAATAGGCCGAACACGAGTGTTACACCAAACACAAAGCCCAGCATCTTTAAAATATATGAAAATGACTGAATTATTACATCTGTGATGACGAGTCTTATGAACTCAGGACATGCAATTGCATTAAGACCAGCTATTACAGGAGCCTTGAGAGCCAGAACGCCTTCTCCCACAAACATAAGTGGAAGAGCCGGGATAAAGGATGCTATAAGCCCCAGTAGCACTGTCAGAACTACAGCTGGTTTTCCCCAGACTTTACTGGTATATATGCGGTCAAGCTTACCCAGAGTAACCTTTACTGATTCAGACTGAATTGCACCTTCAATCACATCATCTATCCACGCAAATTTGCAGCTTCCAACAGCTACAGCTCCCTGTGCAGAATTCTTGATGTTCTCTACCTGTTCAAACGTTGCAGAATCCAAAGCATTTTTAAGCTTGGCAATAACCACCCTGTCATTTTCTAAAACCTTGGATGCAAGCCACATGGAAGAATAGCCTGGAATGACACCATCTGGAATCAGATTACAGATTTCCTGATACCCCTTTATGCTCTCGTACTGCTTCTTTAACTTGGAAACATCAAGTCTTGAATCACTCTTAATGGCCTTTTCAAGTGTCATGTAGAACTCTTCATAGGACTTGACATCAGTAGCTGAGAAAGGAATAACAGGTATCCCAAGCTTTTCTTCTATAGCTTTGGCATTTATCTTTTTGCCCTGGTTTTCAGCCACATCAGCCATATTGAGTAAAAGAAAACATGGCGCATTTATGCCCGCATAATCAGCCAGCATAAAAAGACTTCGCTGAAGCTGTGAACTATCCGCCAAAATACATACAATATCTGCTTTTCCTGATGTTATGAAATCTCTTGTGATGACCTCTTCGTCAGAATTAGCCGAAAGACTGTAAGAACCCGGAAGATCTGCTACATTATATTCTTTTCCGGCATAGATAAAAGATCCTTCTTTTTTCTCTACTGTTTTGCCAGGCCAGTTCCCCACATGCTGTCTTAGACCTGTAAGTGCGTTGAAAAGAGTTGACTTGCCCGAATTAGGCTGACCAAGAAGTGCTATAGTAGCCGCAGCGCTCATGCTGTCACCTCCTCAACCGTAATACCAGTACATTCATTTCGGTTAAGTGCGATCATTGTGTCTCTGGAATATACAAGCATCGGTCTGTTCTTGTCGTTCTTGATGACACTTACCTTGCATCCAGGCGTAAGCCCTATAGATGTAATGCGGCTCATAAACCTTGTGTCGCCCTGAATGGCTGTAATTACTGCATCTTTGTTTTCCCTTACTTCACTTAGACTCATATTTTTTCTCCTCTCATAAAAGTTGTGCGTTACCTATTGCTAACAAGATTATATTACGCTATAATTTCGTTAGCAATAGCTAACCGATAAAACTTTTTTGGCGAGGAGCCTTAGTCAAGCACACAATATCATAAAGTGAGGGAGTTATGAGTAACGAATATGTTATTTCAATTTTAAAAGACAAGGGATTTAGAATTACTAAACAAAGAAAACTTATAATAGACATCATCCTAAACAGCGACGGCGCATCCTGCAAAGAGATCTACCACAAGGTAGTTGCCAAGGATGACACCGTCGGTTCTGCTACCGTTTATAGGATGATAAGACTGCTCGAGGATATTGGTATCCTCAAGCATGTCGATATGATAGCACTACAGGGGAGATAGAAATATCTCCCCTGTTTAATCATTCCTTATTCCACTTCTTATTCCAAAGAGTCATAACATCTTCCAAAACAGATTTACGAAGCAGGAATAAAACTAATCCTATTTCTATTACAAAAATAACAATATTACAAACAATATCTTTTGTTCCAAGAGCTTCTGCCATAATTCCGCTCTCGCTTACTGAATCAGCATTCATAAGCGCATACACATCATACAGGAAATGAAGCATCATAGATGGAAGAATGCTTCCACTTCTAAGGAAAAGTGCGCACATTACAGCACCTGCGCCAAAGGTTGAGAATACCTGTATAAGAGTAGCCTGGGCATTAGCTCCTGCAAAAATATTGGTTGCATGGAACAGCGCAAAGATCAAAGTAGAGGTAACAAGAACCATTGGAATCTTTTTGGACTCTTTGATCTGTCTCATTCCATAGGAAACAGGAACTGCCCTGAATATAATTTCCTCAGTTACACCAGCCATCAGTGAAGTATGCAGGGTTGTAAGTGTTGGAGCTGCATAATTGCCTTTGGTCACCAGCATGATGATAATGTCTGGAACAATGATAGCCAAAAGGATGCCTAATCCGTTCAACAGCCATCTGCCAAGATTGTCTGTTCTGATATTGCTCTCAAATTCCGGATAGAACCATCTCTTGTGAATCGCCAGCATGAGAAATGCAGCTGCAGCGTACGCAACATATATAATAGTTTCACTGCCAGGTATATTAAGTAGCCTTACAGTTATTCCTACTATTCCGCCAACAACAAAGCCAATGACAATTGACACCATGAGATATGACAGTGCCGTGAGAAGGACCATCCCCAATACTGTGTTACGGTCCAGGATACGATGTTTGATTACTTTCTTTTCTTTTTTCATAGTTTCTCCTATAATGTCTTAAATTTTAGTGCAAATGGAAACTCGCCAACAACTCATTATAGCTAATCCTACAGATAATCACAACATAGAAAAAACTATAGCTAGTGGACCTAGGGGACGGGGTTAGTGGACCATTTTTTGGTCCACTAACCCCGTCCCCTAGGTCCATTTCCGTCAGCGCTTCACGTAGGTGAAGGTGGATGCTACGCCTTTTCCTTCATAGATGCCTTCGATTCCCTCATCAAGGTCTTTTCTGGTAACGGCCATATATACACCCTTTTTCTCCACGTTAAAAAAGATCTTTCCCTCGTTGTCAGTATTGAGGAACCTCTCGAAGTAGTTTTCTCCGTCGTAGTGTACAACGATAACTGATTGTCCCTTAAGGGGGAATTTATCGAAGATAAGCTGAAGGTGAAGCACATCTGTATCAGCTACCCATGGGTCTGCAATGAAGCTTACGCGTGACTCGTGAATGAACTGAGTTTTATCACTCTTTTCCCCAACACTTATGCAGGTAACGTAGATCTGAGGATAGTTCTTGGCTTCCAAAATGTCAGGATATGTGCGGCGATCGCCCTCAAAATACTCATCCTTCTCATTGCGGACATAGTTGTTATCATAGATACACATAAGAGTCCAAATGCCTTCACTTGTAGGTGTGAAGTCAAGCTCATAATAATCTCCAAGCTCATCTCCGGCTCCCTTCACAGGCTCAATAGCAATTCTGTTGCCCTTCTCATCACTTGCAAAAACTCTGATCTCATCAATTCTAAAGAACCCGTCAGGACGCATATTGTGGCCCCAACGCATTACTGAATGAACAGTTTCACCCTTCTCATAAACTGATTTATCTGTGACGATCCAGGCCTCGTGGCCGTAAACCATCATATCTGTCGTATCGACACCTCTTCTCATAATTTCAATCTCCTTTATCTGTAATTATTTATCCCCCCAGGGGGCTTGTGAATTATCCCTTATCCCAACTAAAATACTCTTTATCAAAAAAGTAAATGGAGCATTCTATGAACTATAAAACAATCGCCGGACATGAACTTGTTCCCGGCAAAACCATAAAAGATCACGTGCATGTTGAAGGCACTGAACTTCATATTCCACACGTACTACTGTGTGGTGAACAGGAAGGCCCTACAGTGCTGATATCTGCTGGAATCCACAATGCAGAATATGTTGGCATCCAGGCTGCCATCGAGCTCTCTAACGAGCTTGATGTATCAACTCTTCGCGGAAATGTCATCATCCTGCCTCTTGCCAATCGTTCCGGCTTTGAGAACAGGACTATGTCCATGGTATTCGAAGATGGCAAAAACCTTAACCGCGTATTTCCTGGTGATGACAGTGGCAGTGAAGCCGACCGCCTTGCTCATATGATCTTTAATGTATTTATCAAAAATGTTGATGCCTACATTGATCTTCACAGCGGCGATGGCTACGAGAGCCTGACTCCTTATGCCTATTATCTCGGCGGATCTCCAGCTGAGGAAACTGCTAAGGAGATGATTTCCTGCGTAAATACCAAATACTATGTCCGCTCAAAGTGTAAGACTGGTGGCGCCTATAATCTGGCTTCCGTACATGGAATCCCTAGCGTTCTCATTGAGCGCGGTCAGCTAAGTCTTTTCAGCAGAGAGGAAGTCGAAGCAGACAAAAAAGACGTTATAAACATCTTAAAATGCCTTGGAGTTATCGAAGGTGAATACAAGACTTATCCAAAGCTTGAACTCTCCGAATATGGCAGTACAGCACCCTACACCGGTTGCTGGTATCCATCATTACAGGTCGGCGATAGCTTCTCCTCAGGCAAAAAACTAGGTGAAATCCGCGACTACTTTGGCCGCGTGCTTCACACCGAATACGCCAGCACTGATGGCATTTTGCTGTATCAGTGCGCATCCCTCAACATCATCCAGGATGGTCCTATGATCTCCTACGGTGTTCCAACGGGAAAAGACATAGCGTAAACAGCTTACTTACTTGCTACAATTCTAAACATCGGTGTTGATGAATAGTTGATCTTCTCAGCCTTTGTCCAGACGCTCTTCCAAATGTCAGGGCAAATATCCACAGAAGAATAGCCAAGCTCCAATAACTTCGCCCTGTCCCAGTCGGGACGGGGTTTTTGTGACATTGGAAGCTCTCTTGCTATATTCTCCATAACATAGAATTCATCTCCCATGTTGTAGTCGATAACTGCTTCTTTGGCTGCAGCTTCCCTATCTGCAAGGTACGCTTCTCTAGCCTTGTCATCAAATAGATAGTGATACCAGTTGGCATCAAAAACTATTATCTTTCCACCTGGCTTTAAGACCCTGAGCCACTCTTCATAGCACTTGCATGGATCCTGTAAAACCCAGGTAAGATTTCTATTAACGATGACATCGAAGGTATTGTCCTCGTAGTCCAGACTATCTGCATTCATAAGGCCAAAGGTGATGTCCTTTTCATGCTCTCCAGCATTTTTTCTTGCTTCTTTAAGCATCTCCTCAGTACAGTCCACCGCATCAGGAAAATATCCATCCTCAGCAAGTAGTATTGAGAAAAAGCCTGGACCTGTACCGATGTCCAGTATCCTTATCTCTTCCTTGGGCTTATCCGGGAAAGCAATCTTCATGGCATCAAGCCACTTATCATTCATTCCCCATCCAAACTCTTCAACATTTAATTTAGAATAACTATCAGCTCTCTTAGTCCAGTAGCCGATGATTCTCTCCATCATTTCTTCTGACATAAATTCTCCTTAAAAACTCTGCTTCCTTGCATTATCTATCAAAAGCTTTGTGTATTCGTGCTGAGGGCTTACGATTATTTCTCTGGTATTTCCCTGCTCTACACAAACGCCGTCTTTCATTACCATTATTCTCTCACACAGCATGCCCATAAGCGCGATGTCATGGGATACGAAAATTGCTGAGAAATCTCTTTTATCACGAAGCTCTTTAAATACCTTAACTATCTGGGCCTGAGTAGAAACATCAAGCGCACTTGTGATCTCATCGCATAGAAGGATCTCCGCTCCGCTATAAAGCGCCCTTACAATGGACATTCTCTGACACTGACCGCCTGATAGCTCTCCTGGTCTCTTGTATAGTAACTCTTCTTCCAAAAGAGCTGACTTAAGAAGCCTTTTTAGTTCCTCATCAGATGCTCTTTTACAACACTCATTTATTGAGTCAATGACCTTCATCTTGGGGTCAAAAGAGCTGTAGGCATCCTGGAACACCATCTGAAGAAACCTGCCTGCATATCCGCATTTCTTATCAGTGTAATCTTCGTCTCTATAAAAAAGGTGTCCGTTATCAGGCCTTTCAAGTCCCGCAATGAGCCTAAGGAGCGTACTCTTACCTGAACCACTCTCACCAACTATCGCAATAAACTCATTATCAGATAGGGTAAATGAAACGCCGTTAACTGCTGCAATTTCCCTGTCTTTATTTATGAAATTTTTTGTTAGTTCTTTTGCCTTTAAAAGTTCCATCTATTTCCTATAGCCTATTCTCAATAATCCTTATATCTTGGGCACATCCTCGATGAGCCTTCTGGTATATTCTTCCTTGGGATTTCCGATTATCTCATCGGCATCTCCCTGTTCGATGATCCTGCCCTTGTACATGATTGCAATCTTGTCAGCAATCTTCCTGGCTAGTCCCAGGTTGTGTGTGACCATAACGATTGTTGTTCCACACTCTTTATTGATCCTCACAAACTCTTCAATAACCATATCCTGAGTGTTTACATCAAGAGCACTTGTAGGTTCGTCGCACAATAATAGCTTCGGCTCAAGGAGCATCGCAGCAGCTACTGCCACTCGCTGATTCATTCCGCCGCTTAGCTCATAAGGCCTCATTCCAAGAATTCCTTCAGCGTCCTTTAGTCCCATTTTGGCAAAAGAGCTGATGACATTCTCTTTTTTGTACTCAATGCCATGGCTCTTAAGTGTCTCTTTTAACTGAGGTTCATAGCATCTGATGGGATTAAAGGAACCGGCGGGATTCTGCGGGATAACGCCGATAGTCTCTCCAAGAAGCTTTCTCTTGGCAGCTGGTGACTTACCTGTAATCTCTTCCCCTTCAAGAACTACCTGACCTCCGCATATAGAAAGGCCTTTATAGCCTGTAATTGCCTTTATGATTGTCGACTTTCCAGAACCACTCTCACCAACGATGCAGACAATCTTGCCTGTAGGCACGTCAAGAGATGATCCCAAAAGGACCTGCTCATCCTCGTATGAAGCCGCTAGCTCTTTTACCTGTAAAATACTGTTATCCATCATAAATCTCTATAATCCATTACTACATCGCCGAGGTAGTTAAATACTGTAATTGTAATGATTGTTGCCACAGCAGGAGCGATTACTGCCCAGGGTGCGATCTGAATATATGCTCTTGCTTCGCTGATCATGGAGCCCCACTCAGCTGCAGGTGGCACAACGCCAAGTCCCAGAAAGGAAAGTCCTGAAAGACCTATCATTGTTGTTCCGATCTGTGTGAGAGCGTTAGTCAGGATTGGCGCCAGAATGTTAGGCAGAATATGCCTTAGCATAATATAGCCAGTGTTCTTACCTGCAAGGATTGCCGTTTTGATATATGGCTCGTTCTTGATTGAGAAGGTATGGCTTCGTGCAAGTCTTGCAAACCCAACCCACATGGTTATTCCAAGGGCTATCATGGCGCCTTTAAGGCCGCCTCCAAGAATTCCTGCTACAGCAATTGCCACAACCATCTGAGGGAAAGAGAGCATGATATCTGCAAATCTCATGAGGAGCTTATCTACGATGCCCCCAAAATATCCGCAGAGAATGCCAATAACTGTTCCAATCAGGAAGGAAATAGCCACCAGGAAAAAGGTTGAAGCTATTGTGGTTCTGCCACCGTAGAGAATCCTTGAGAATACGCATCTTCCAAGGTTATCTGTGCCACAAGGATAAGCAAGTGTCGGAGGCTTTCTGATAAATTTGGCATTTGTTGTATAAGGGTCATTTGGCGCAAAAAATCCCGCAAAGCTCACCACCACTATGAGAATAATGGCAATAGTAGCTGCAATGATGATCCTTCTCATTAACTTTTTTCTTGTCTTGTTGCTACATTTCTTCATGTCTTTACTCTTGGATCAAGCAGATGATAGCTAAGATCTGTCAGCTGATTGATCAGTACATATATTGTTCCCATTATTACGACAAAGCCCATAATAACCGGATAATCTCTGGCTGTGATTGAATCCATAACAAGCTTACCAATTCCCGGCCAGCGGAAAATAGTCTCAATGACTACAGATCCGCCCATCAGGGTACCTATCTGAAGTCCGATTATGGTTATCACATGTCCCAGGGAATTTCTTACGATGTTAAATGCGATGAACAGCTCTTTTACCCCGCGAAGCCTCATTCCGGTTACGTAGTCTTCAGACAGCTGCGTGATCATCTCAGAGCGCATCTGCCTTGTAAACCTGCTGATCATTGGAATAGACAATGACAACACCGGAAGGAGCAGTCCTTTTAGGGAACCGTCAGCGATGACCGGGAAGAGATTCATCTTAATGCAAAAGAAATACATGAGGAGCACGGATATCAAGAAATTAGGAAGGGAATTTCCTATAAAAGAAATAATCCTTATGATGTGATCTGATATCTTGTCCTTCTTAAATGCTGACAAAAGTGCCAGCGGGTATGAAATTATAAGTGAAAATATAAGGCTACTCATAGCCAGAATTATGGTCTTATTTAGTCCTGCCATGAGCTTAGGGGCAACTGGCCTGTCATCCTTGAAGGAAAGGCCAAAATCTCCCCTTACAACTCCAAAAAGCCATTCTCCGTATCTAACGAAGAATGGCCTCAAAAGCCCTAGTCTCTCCTGTTCTGCTCTGAGGACTTCCTTAGTCACAATAACTCCCTGGGATGTCAGCCTCTTTTCGGCTGGATCCCCGGGAGCAATGTACATAAGTAAGAAAACAAAGAAACTCAGGATCAGGAGTATAACTATCAGTCCTGCAATTTTTCCTGCTATCTTTTTAATCACTGAATATCAGTCTCCGCGTTTACTCCATAGAAATCGAATGGAATGTTCTCAGAAAATCCGCTAACGCCCTTTCTAAGTACTGTTGTGCTGTTGAAAAGACCTACATAACCAAATGCATTGTCATCGATGGCGATCTGAACGATCTCATTTGCAAGCTCAGCTCTTTTTGCTGTGTCTGTCTCGTACTGAAGCTGCTCGATGAGTTCCTGGCAGTGGTCATCGTTAAATCCGCCTACATCATAGTATCCGCCCTCACCAAGAGTCTGCTTGATGAAGTAAAGAGGATCACCAGACTTATCTGCAATTGAGCAGTAAAGAGCGATATCAAAGTCGCTTGTTGCGATGTATGTTGAATCTGGATCTTCGTAAACTGAAAGTGTTGAATCTACGCCGATTTCCTTGAGCTGTTCCTGCATAAGAAGAGCGATTGTATCAAGTGATCTTGCTGCATAGTAAGCGATATCAAGAGTGAGCTTCTTGCCGTCCTTCTCATAGATACCGTCTGATCCAAGTGTATAACCATCAGCCTCAATAAGCTCTTTTGCCTTAGCTGTGTCAACAGCAGGTACTGTAACCTTACCGTATGCTGTCTTAGTTCCGAAAGGTCCTACTGCAGGTGAAACTGTTCCTGTAAGGTACTCAGCGATTTTGTCCTTATCTACTGTAAGGTTGATAGCTGCTCTAACGTTGTCATCAACTCTGTCCTCATTGAGGATGTAGAACTGAAGTCTAGCACCTGGGATAGATACTACGTCGTACTTGTCAGGCTCTGCGTTGTAAACTTCAAGAGCTGCTGATGAAACTGAGTTGTAGCAGTCAATCTCGCCACTCTGCATAGCAAGAAGCTTAGGATCATCTTCCTGCATGTAGTAGAAAATTGCGCCGTCAAGCTTAACATCTCCGCCCCAGTAATTCTCGTTCTTCTTAACTGTAACGTCTCCTTCTGGAACGAATGTCTCGATAACAAATGGGCCTGTGCAAACAGGTGCATTATCAAAGTCTGTTGTTGCATCGAGATCCATCATACCAAGCTCTGGTGAAGCAAGGTCGTTCTTCATTGTTGGGTAAACTTCAGGAGTTGTGATAGTAAGAGTCTTATCATCAACTGCCTCGATTGTGAAATCCTTAAGATACTCGAATCTGGCGTTCTCTGTAGCTACTCTGTCGAGATTCTTAACAACCATCTCAGCTGTAAGAGGAGTGCCATTTGAGAATGCAACACCATCGTTAAGAGTGATTGTCCATGTGTTGCCATCTGCAACTGCCTCTTTTGCAAGACCTGGAACTACGCTTGAGTTCTCATCCATCTTGAAGAGAGTCTCAGAAATACCATAAATCTGTGTGTACCATCCATAGTACTCCTTGTGAACATCAAGACTAGGATAAGCAAAGGATGCTGCTGCCTTTAAGATCTTGGGTTCTGTACTGGTTTCTGTCTCCTGTGCTGCAGGAGCGGTATCTGTCGTAGCCTCGGCTGTCTGTACTGTTTCTGTTGTCTGCTGTTCTGCAGGCTGTGTATTTGATCCACATCCAAATACTCCCACCACCATAAGAGCGGACATTAAAATAGCAATAACTCGTTTTTTCATAATAATATGTCCTCCAATGTTAAAAATCCATTTAACATATTATCATCGAGATATTGCCATTTTAAGCCCCCTGGGGGGTTATTTATTCTATTTTTGGTCCTAGGGGACGGGGTTAGTGGTCCTTTTTTGGACCACTAACCCCGTCCCCCAGGCTCATTTTTTCACAAGTTCATTGCAATCAGCGCCACGCCTGAGATTACAAGAAGGATAATTACTAACCTCTTAACCACTCTCTCATCAAGTACCTTGGCGCTTTTCATTCCGGCAAAAAGACCTATGAGAACGAAAGGCATCATAATAAGCGCCTGCCTGATACTGGCAAAAGAGATTATTCCAAGGACAGAATAAAGAATTATTCTGAAGGTGTTCTCCACGATAAATACTGCAGAGATGTTAGCCTTAAACTCATCGCTTGTTTTGGTAACTCTTCCAACATAAGCTGCAAGGAGCGCTCCCACTCCAAAAAGTCCGCAGAGCATACCTGATACAATTCCTATAACAGCAAGCATTAGCTTGGATTCCTTGGCTGTCGATGGCTTAACATCTCTGATGTACAGCTCTATTCCAAGGAGAATAACAACTACTCCGAAAACAATCTTGATATAGCCTGCATTCACATTTTTTAAAAGAAATGCCCCTGGAATACTGCCGATTAAAACAAGTATTGCCAATGGTATAAAGACGTATTTATTGAGCTTCTTCCTGTTGCGCCAGGTGAGTATCATATTGGTTGGATAACCAAGTAGTAGCTCAACCGGAGAAATGGCCACGTTACTCTCTCCAAAACCAAGTATCGATGTAAACACAAGGGTGTTAGCAAAGCCGCACAAGCCCTTAACATAGAAAGCAACAAGCGTTGCAATGATCCATAACCACATAAAAAGTTCCGATCCTAAATAATTAAATAAATTTCAAAATATCTGATATCGCATAAGCGTGATCAAAGTCATCAAGCTTGTAGCATGGGATATGAGGCTCGAAAGCAAGGTCAGCAAAGTACTGGGCCTGAAGCGTCCTCATGCCAAGGTCTCTGGCAGCAAACAGTTCTTTTGACCCGCCATCTCCAACGTACAGGCACTCCTCGAGGCTCACTCCAAGCTCAGCCATTGCCCTTCTATAGATTTCCGGATCTGGCTTGCAGATTCCCTGCTCGTATGAGAGCATCGCCACATCAAGATACGGAAATATAGTGCTGTGCCTGATGACATCAGCTTCATCAGAATAGCAGTTACTGATAAGGCCGATTTTTATCCCTTTATCTTTCAGTGCCTGCAGCATTTCCAGCGTCTCTTTTGGAGTACGTTCAAAGATTCCTTCCAGATTCTCCCTGCGCTTTCCAGCTATGAGTTTTACGGAAGCCTCATTGTAATAACCAAGCAGTTCAAGAGTTGTCTTTATTCCACCCTCTATGGTACAAAAGCCGCAGCTCCTGTCATGCTCTGTGGTGTGCCACGCCTTCCTGTATTCATCAAAAGGAAGATTCATATCGTGAGCCATGTCTTCGCTAAAGTAGGTATCTCCGGAAAACATGGACACAAGGGTTTCAAACATGTCAAATATAACTGCTTTAGTCATACGCTTTCCTCCCGTATACAATTTGGTCCTAGGGGACGGGGTTAGTGGTCCATTTTTGGGGCCAAGCCCCCGTCCCATAGTCCATTACAGATTTGCCTTGTCAATCAATTAAAACACAAGCGGAAATTCAAAGGTCTCCCCTGCGCTCAGAACTGAATCACCCTTTACTTCTGTCACTTCGAATGTTGCTCCATCCCAGCCGTAGTGAATAATGCCTTTTACTATTTCGTCATAGGATGTAAAAGAAAGTGTGCCATCGCCAGCTTCTTCTGCAGTGCCTTCAAGCTCTCCAATTCTATATAACGAAATCTTTGCGATATATCCTGATTCCCAGCTTTCTGTGACTGAAAGTGAACTGTAGACACTGTCTGTTCCCTGATTGTCTATGTAAGAGCCTGTGATTGCCTTCTTAGGCATGGTAAAAGAACTGCCATTTGCAGCCGCCATCTCTTTTGCCAGGAAATAACATCTGACCTTGGTGCTCTCTTCCATGAAGCTGTTATAAAGAAGTGGATAAATGCTGCCGCCCTCCTCTTGAGGTCCAAGGGCTTCCAGTGCAGCTTCCTCTTTCATAGCGTTCCAGTTTCTCTGATCTGCAAGCACCCTCTCTTTGGTCTGCTCATCCACTGTCTCGGAAAATCTGTTCCAAAGATTGTTGAGCTCAGCATCCCATACCTGGAAATAGTAAAAAGAAACCACGTTCATCTCCGCCTGATTCTCACTGTCACCTCTGCGAGATGTGATGTGCTCGCGGATCTCATCTATTTTCTTAAATTCATCATCGAATGAGGTAGCGCTTGCTACCGCTCTCTCAACTGCAACTGTTATTTCTTCTGTGTAATCCTGCGAATAATCAAATTCTGTTGTCTCATCACAGATGCTTGTACGACCATCATCTGTAGAATTTGAGGCTGTGCTCGTGTTCTGATTATCTGCGGTTTGATTTTCTGTGTTCTGAGTATTCTCGTTGGAATTGTTTGATCCGGTTTGCTCGAATATAGAACTACCAGATTCTTCTGTAGTGCTACCAGTACAGCCTGCCAGAGCAAGGCTTGCTACAGTAGCCAAAAGTGCGTAATAGATTTTTCTTTTCATAATATTTTCTCCCCTGGTCCATTTATAGTCCAAATGTCTGTTCAACTAGAGCAAGTGTCTGCTCTATGCTCCTGTCCTCATCTCGTAAAATAACATTAAAGCCGCTGTTCAAGAACCTGTCATATCGTTCCTTGGAATTGATTCTTGTAAGGCCCTCTCTGTAATTTTCCATAGCTTTCTCAGGATCAGGCTCCTCCATTATAAGCTGATATAAGAACTGCTTCTCCTTATCCGGTCTTTCAAAAAATCTTTTCACTGAGATCATAGGATCTGCAAGCATTATGAGAACATGCTGCGGATTCGCTATATTCTTTAAAGTCTCAAGTGAAATGTTGGTATCGACAAATATCTTTTTATCCGGATTATCTTTTACCAGATCATCAAGAATACGAAGCTCTAAGATCTCGCACTCCTTGCTGACATCGTCAATCCACGCCTCATATTCTTCCGGGGACCTTCTGATAAAATCGCGAAAATCCTCAAGGTCTCTTGTGTAGGTAAGGGCTGGAAACTGCTCTTTATCAAGGTCTTCGAGAAGCTCATCGTGGTAATTCTCCTCGCAGGCTATCCCCTCGTGCTTGTCCGCAAGAAGCTTAACCATAGTGGATTTACCTGCATAGGCCGTTCCGTTTATAAAATATACATTTTCAAATTTGCTCATTTTCTGTCAAAAACCTCGCTGATATCAATGCACTGCGCAAATCTCTCAGGCCACATCATCTCGTTGTAGTACTTATAAGTAGTTTCTGCATCCATGTAGTCGTTGCTGCTGGTTGTGTTGCAGCCCTTGGTAATAATCACTTTGTAGCCTCTATCGAAATCGGATTTAACTGTCGCATCGAGGCAGAAGTTAGTCATAAGTCCGCTGAT
>JAEEGJ010002908.1_pt1 | contig 73910 bp, 57 predicted proteins | sample 8958761 | NCBI WGS metagenome assembly JAEEGJ01 (sample SAMN16246546, study PRJNA631951) | gut metagenome | biome: gut microbiome; feature: rumen; material: RS-attached | host: Bos | place: Iran: Karaj | collected 2018-10 | reverse complement strand
TCCTACAATTTCATCAGATGTAGATGCCTCCATATTGTTTGGTTGCTGTTCAGCGGTGTTCTCCTGGGCTGGCTCCCCATCTTGATGTTCATCTTTTTTATGACTACTTTTAATCCCAAAACAATCCTTAGTTTTGCTTAAACCCCTGCTGACACCCTTACCAATACCGGAAACAACGCTGCTATGACTAAGACTCCTACCAATATCAGAAACTCTTATCTGACTAAGACTCCTACCAATATCCATAATAAAAGAATGCTCTGGGAATTTTGGCTCTTGGATATTTTTTAAAATCTCATCAATATCGAAATTACATTCTTTATATTTTTCATCTAATATTTTTTTCGTATCTTCTATCGCGTTGTTCCATTCATCTAAAAAGATATCCTTATTCATAAGATACTCATCAACAATTTTTCCCATAGAAGTAGGATTTTCTAATTTGCCGAATACATCTTGGATAAATTGATCCCTCAGTGCTGTCGACACTTCGTATTGTACTTCACCTAATACTATGTACTCCTCGCTATTTTTATCACGACACCTTTTAACAAGTGCTTCATCTATCTTATTAAGGTTTGTATTTTCTAATTCATCTGCCAATATTAATTCTCTAATATCAGCATCTGATATTGGTTTTCTTTTCTCATCACTTTTTACAATTTTCGCTTTGAAAATTTTTAATACATTATCATTTGCTTTGTCTTTTTCAAAAACCTTTCTTATTTTTTCAATATTATTATCTATTGCTGTATTTATTATTTCACTTTTAGATTCCCTTGCATACGCTAAGAATTTTTTCCCTTCAAACTTTTTTGTTCTTACCTCCATAAATTTATCATAGAATTCTTTAAAGTAATCCCTGTTTATTATTTTTTTTGCCATATTTAACTCCTTTCATGGTTACAAAAAATTTATTTGCAATCCCCCTCTGTTATTTATTCAATAAAAAATTTATTTTTTTTCCTTCTTCACCTAACATTCACAAAAAAGTGCCCAGCCACAGCTGAGCACTTTCGTTAAGCAATCCTAGGAATACAGCGTTCGGCATCCTAGAATTCAATTTAAATTTAATTCTTAATTATTTGAGAAAACTCTCTTTCCCTTTACAAATTTGTCCTTAATAATAACATCGGCATCGTTGTAACACATTCGCTCGATGCGCTCTCTGATTGACATATCGCGCATTGAACACATCTTGCTATCATCGATAACGACAGCATCGAAATCATAGCCATCCTTGAATGCGCCTACATTGCCAAAATATTTTCCACCACCCTCGGTAGCTAGATAGAAGACCTCTTCGAAGGTAAGCGGCTTGACATCAGTATCAACCAAGCGGTAGTACATCTTGGATGCCTGAAGCGTAATAAGCATAGTCTTGACCATATTCATGGATGAACCTGCTGCAACATCTGTTCCAAGACCAATGTTGATACCTGCATCTAAGAACTTGCGGATAGGTGCAATGCCTGATGTAAGATTCATATTGGAATCTGCACAGTGGGCGATAAAAGCCCCATGCTTCTTTAGAATCTCCATCTCCTTTTTGTCGGAATGAACACAGTGAGCCATGATGGTTGGACGCTCTGTAGTTCCCATTGTATCAAACATCTCGTATGCATTTGCGTAGCAAGATGATTTTGGAACTAGTTCCTTTACCCATGCAATCTCAGAATGATTTTCTGATAGATGAGACTGAATCCTAAGCCCACGTTCTTCCGCAAGCTTGCCTAGCCCCTTCATAAGCTCATCTGAGCAAGATGGGATAAACCTAGGTGTAAGAATTGGCTTGGTGTTTGCAAACTTTCCTTCCACCTGTTCTAACCAATCAACAGTAGCCGCCAAAGAGCTTGCTGCGCTCTCCTCCTGAAGGTGCTCGCCACCATTTCGATCCATGTTGACCTTGCCAACATAGGATGAAATTCCGGTGGACTCTAACTGTCTCATTAGCTCTAAAGTAGCTTCGTTATGGATGGTTCCAAATACCACGGCTCTAGTAGTGAAGCATCTGCGCAAGTCTTCCGTGAAATACTTATACGCCTTTTTAGCGTACTCTATATCAGCATACTTTGCCTCTTCAGGGAAAGTATAGGTGCTGAGCCACTCTAACAGCTCCTCATCCATACCAATCCCACGGAAGGTATACTGCGGCGCATGAACATGTAAATCTGTCATGCCAGGAATAATCAAGCGCTCGCCATAATCATAGAGCTGCAAAAACCTATACTTGTCCGGCAGCTCAGGAAAGGCGCCCTTGCAGACTCCATCCACGCAGACAACATACCCTCTATAAAAGGTAACTATGCTATTTGGACCCTCTGAGAAGGCAATGCCTCCTCCTAAAACAAAACTACTATCTTGGATCATTTCCTATCCCTGTAACCCTCTAGCCTGTCTATCCATATCCTCTACTACGATATCGTAGATTTCACCGAGGCTTCTACAATACTCTAATACCTTCCAAGGTTCATTTGTGTGATAATGAATCTTGATAAGTTCCTCGTCACCTACAGCAAGAAGGCAATCTCCTTTAAAATTCTCTGTGATGTAATCGTTGATTTCATCTTCGTCAAGATCCTCGCCCTCAATAAGAAGCTGTGTGTCATATCTAAACTCGATTGTTTGCTCTGGTAACATAAAAAAATCTCCTCCGTATTTTCTATATATGAACAGATACACTTTATCATAAATATCAAAAAAAGGCGAGTAAGTTCTGCCTAACCCCTCATTATAATCGCATAAATTAGCCCTTTTCACATGTTTAATCCTCGTTTTTTCACATTTAAATGATACTATAGCGTTAGATTATAATGTCACATTCGTAAAAACGTATTTCAGGGGAGTTACTATGGGTGATGATTTTAACAAGGGATTCATTGATGATTCTGGCGTTTACGGCAACGGAAAAGAGCGTCAGACAAAAATTTTTGTAGCTGTGTGCCGCATTCTTACTGTTATACTTGCGGTGCTTGGTGTACTTGCACTTATCAAGGGAAATTAGTAGGGGAAGAGTTATGTTCGAAATCAAAAAACGACTTTACGAAGTATTAGAGGTTTCAGGTGTAGGCGACAAGGCCAGTCGTGCCTACGACGTGCTTATGACTATGGCCGTAATTGTGGGCTTGGTTCCCATGACCTTAAAGACCGACAACATTTTCACACATTGGATAGAGATAGTCACTAGTGTTATTTTCATTCTTGACTACATAGCTAGAGTTTGGACCGCAGATTTCAAGATGGGTTATCAAAACTATAGAGCCTACATCGCCTATGTTTTGACACCGCTTGCTATATTTGATTTGCTGTCGATTCTTCCTGTTGCGTATCTATTCTTACCTGTCACAAACAGAATCACCTTACTTAGACTATTCAGATTCTTTAGAGTCTTTAAGCTGGTGCGATATTCCAAAACGATGGTCATTATCGCAAACGTTGTGCGCAAGGTAAAAAAGCAACTGTTCGCGGTACTTATCCTTATCGTTATCTATATCTTTGTATCCGCTATGTTGGTATTCCAACTAGAGCCAAATTTGTTCAACACATTCTTTGATGCTTTGTATTGGGCAACCATTTCCATCACAACAATCGGATATGGCGACATATCTCCAGTAACTCCGATTGGACGTATGATTACCATGGTATCCGCCCTAGTGGGCATGGCTGTGATTGCACTCCCAACTGGTATTATCACAGCAGCTTACATGAACGAAATCACGAAGAAAAAATCTAAGTATGAGTTGTAGCCTCAAATATATAGCAATTACCTAGTAACTAAAAACACCTCTATCCCATGTAATTGAGACAGAGGTGCTTTACTTATTATTTGGTTTACAATGTTATTTATGAATTACTTCTGTGCAAAATAGCTTTCAATTCCTGCAGCTATTCCTTTGGCAAGATCTTCTTGATAATCATCTGTAACAAGCTTTTCCGCATCGTCCTTATCAAGCAACGAACCAACCTCTACGACTGTAGTTGGAATTGCGCACCAATTGATGATTGCCACATCGTCTTCTTCAATGACCTGACTCTTAGTGCTTCCAGTTGCTTGAATTGTTGAACCAAGAACAGCATCGGATAGCAATCTAGATTCATCGTAATTACCATAATTGTATGGATTATCATCTGACTGACAGATAACCTCGACTCCACTGTCCGCCTTTGAGTAAACACCCAACGCTGTGATTTCAACAAAGATATCTGCATCTGCCATATTGGCAATCATCGCTCGTCCACTGTTGCTGATATTAACATCGTTAGCCGTTCTAGTAAGAATAACTGTATAGCCATCCTTCTCTAGCATTTTTTGAAGCTTAAATGCTATCTGAAGATTCATTTCATACTCAGTATAGTCGGCAGATTTATTCTTCTCACCACTAAGCATGTTGTAAGTTTCCTTCGAAGCTCCAGGTCCTATAGGCTCCTTACCCATATCTGCCTTCAGCTGATATCCAGGATCGATAACTACCACCCTAGACTTCTCTGAACTCTTTGCTATCTGCTTGGCCTGTGCAGTGTCCGACACATTAAACCATCCTCCTCCGACAAGCAACAAAGCATAGCAAATACACATAATTCTTTTGGTACATCTCTTCATCAAACCACAACCCTTCCAATAAATCTCTCACAGATTAAAGGCCCTCATTCCCCAGACGGGACTTTAACCTATAATATATACTAACATATGTTATGGGCTAGTTGTGTGAATATTTTATGTAAAGTGCACTATTTTCCAGAATTATCGCAAAAAGTTTCTATCAACAGAGAATTGACATAATATTATATATATGAGTCATCCCCTCAAAATCAGCTTTTACAGATACATATTATTCCTTGCAAAAACTTCTTTATAATTGACAATTATTTAATCCCTGCATACTCGTAGCCTGCAGCTTCCACTGCAGCCTTAAATTCTGCCTCAGAAATGTCAGCTGATGTTTTGAGTGTGACAAGACTAGCATCATGATTTGCTGTTGCCTCTTCCACACCGGGGATTTTCTCCAAGGCTTCCTTCACGTGGGCCTCGCAATGCTGGCACATCATACCTTTTACTGTTATTTCCATGGTTGAAATATCCTCCTTTTTTCCAACTATAATTCCATCAACAATTCTTTTGTTTCCATCTATTGAATCAGAATCAGACGACAAATCTTTACTTAAAAGTTCATTCGTCTCTATTGAAGCTTTTATTTTTCTATCTTTACGGATGTTATAAATATCAATTAGGTTCAATCGCAAAGCATTTGTGACCACACAAAAACTAGAAAGGCTCATAGCTGCTGCGCCGAACATCGGATTCAGTGTCCACCCAAAGGCGTGGATATAAGCTCCCGCAGCTAGCGGAATTCCTATCACATTATAGAAAAACGCCCAAAACAGGTTCTCATGAATATTCTTTAAGGTCGCCCGACTGAGGCGGATGGCTGCCGCTACATCCGTGAGTCGACTTTTCATAAGAACCACATCTGCTGCGTCTATAGCCACATCTGTGCCTGCGCCAATGGCTATTCCCATGTCCGCCTTAGTAAGAGCCGGCGCATCGTTTATGCCATCGCCCACCATGGCCACTTTCCCATGCTTCTGAAGCTCTCTTATGATTGCCTCTTTTCCATCAGGCTTGACGCCTGCAACAACCTCGTCCACGCCTGCATCCTCAGCTATGGCTCTGGCCGTCTTGTCATTGTCGCCAGTGAGCATCACCACATGGATGCCCATATTTTTAAGCTGCTTGATTGCCTCTGGCGAATCATCCTTAATCACATCTGCTACAGATATGATTCCTAAAAATCTATCTTCACTTGCGAAGAATAATGGCGTCTCACCATTTTCGGAAAGCTTATCAGCAAGACTTATATCCTTTTCAGGAACATTTATATATGAAGTTATAAACTCTAGATTGCCTCCGTAGATTTTCTTGCCATCTAAAACCGCCTTCAGTCCACTGCCGGATAAGTTTTCAAACTGTTCCGCTTCGTTTGGCTCAAGTCCAAGCTCGTAGCAATACTCTACTATTGCCTTGGCCAAAGGATGATTTGATTTATTCTCTATGGCAAAAGCTGCTTGAAGTAAATCTACATCGTCAACGTCATCCCCTTGGAAGGCACCAAGGACCTTTGGCTCGCCCTTGGTGATTGTACCTGTTTTATCTAATGCTACGATTTGAACCTTGCCTGTTTGTTCAATGGAAACTGCTGTTTTGAACATGATGCCATGCTTGGCGCCCATGCCGTTTCCAACCATGATTGCCACAGGAGTCGCAAGCCCAAGAGCACATGGACAGCTAATTACAAGAACTGATATGGCTCTTGCAAGAGCATAACCAAAAGGCTGTCCTACTAGCAACCAAATGATTAAAGTTAATATCGCAATTACGATAACTACTGGAACGAACACTCCCGATACCTTGTCTGCCACCTTGGCAATAGGTGCCTTGGTTGCTGCTGCATCGCTTACCATCTGAATAATCTGAGCTAGAGTTGTGTCCTTTCCAACTCGTGTTGCCTCACAGACCATGTATCCACTTTCGTTGATGGTTGCCGCAGAAACTGTATCGCCTACCGTTTTATCAACAGGGATGCTCTCTCCCGTGAGAGCGGATTCGTTTACCGCACCATCACCGTCAATCACTACTCCATCCACTGGGATGTTGTCTCCTGCTTTTACAACAAATTGATCCTTTATTTTAACCTGCTGGATAGGAACAACCTTTTCGATTCCATCTTTGATTAGGATTGCCGTCTTCGGAGTAAGCTTCATCAATTCTTTGAGAGCATTTGTTGTGCGCCCCTTTGATATAGATTCCAAAAGCTTACCTACTGTAATCAAGGTGAGAATCATCGCTGCAGATTCAAAATATAAGTCGTGATGCCACTGGTGCACCCTTGTTGAATCTCCCGCCAACTGGGCAAGTGTCATTTCATATAATCCATAAACGCTGTACAGATACGACGCTGCCGATCCAAGCGCCACCAAAGTGTCCATGTTAGGAGCTCGGTGGATGAGACCTCTAAAACCACTTATAAAGAACTTTTGGTTGATGACCATCACAAGCATAGCCAAAATCAACTGGGTGATTCCTATACCAACTGGATTGCCATCCAAAAATCCCGGCAATTTCCAGTTCCACATGGTATGGCCCATGCTTACATACATAAGTGGAAGCAATAAAACTAGAGACGCAACGAGTCTCTTTTTGATAACTGGCGTCTCTAAATCTTTTAATTCATTATCATAATTTGGCGTGAAGCCATCGACGGTGGTACCAAGACCACTATCAGCGCTGCTTAGGTTGCTCTTTAAGCTTGCTCCATAGCCTGCCTGCTCAACAGCTTTGATTATATCTGCAGCATCAGCTGTTCCCTCTACTCCCATTGAGTTAGTAAGTAGACTCACTGCACAGTTTTCCACTCCAGGAACTGCACTTACAGCCTTTTCTACTCTGGCCTGACATGCCGCACAGCTCATGCCTGTAACGTTGTATTGTTCCATATACATCCCCTGCTCACAACTAGTTTTTGTACTACGTGTTATTTTTTTGCCATCTTATAGTAACAATAGCTTGTATTCGCACTATTAATATATACCAGTGCATGGGATGATATCAACTAGGTTGGTAATAAAAATGCCAAAATAAATTTACCTCGGATTACATGAATAGTGTTGATAATTACTCATATAACTGTTACCATTGAATAGTTTATTGTTTCTGCAACAGAAGCAACGGCATCATTTTTGATTGCGTGAGTTCTAGCTATTTAACGTATTATAGAAGTCACTCGTTTATTAGAGGAAGGATAATTATGAATAAAAGAAGAATTGTATTTATAACATTGCTTTTGTCGATGTCTATATCTCTTATTGCTTGCGGCACCAAAAATAATAAATCTAAACATCCCACCCAAAAAGACACAACTACATCTACTACCGCAACCACTAAAGCTGAATCCATTTATACAGGTAAACCTATTAAAGGTGAAGGATATATATTACACGGGAAAAATGTTCGCTTTGTCGTAGATAAAAATGGTGAAAAATTAGGCGAATTCTCAGTTAGGGATATTAACAAAATTTATGAAGAAAATGGTATGGACCCTGAAGATATTTATGAATTGAAAATATATGATGGAATACTATATGTTAATTACTATGATTCTTTTGATAGTATCTACGCCATAGACTTGAATTCTGGAAAATCTCAAAAGTTAGCAACTCTTGATAAAGATACAAGAGATTTATATAGTCACGGATATTTCGATATCTACAATGGCAAAATATATATAGGAGTATCGTCTTATGATGAGAATACCCCATTCAAAGAATACGTATTTACGATAAATGATGATTTTACTTATACCCCTGCCCAATCTAAATTTGATAAAGTAATAGCTAGTGCAAAAGATTACAAATTTATAGTTAATTTAGATGCGTACAATGGATATGGTTCTTTAGCTAGAATATTTGATGATGTGGGATTCGTTTTAGCTGAAAATAAAAATGATATTATAAAAATTTTCCCTGATGGAAAAAAGGAAAACGTTACAGAAATAGAGGGGGAAGTTTACGCATATAACAAAGATTGCATGGTTTATTATGATTACAGTAATATTTATTCTGTCAACTTTGACGATGGCAAAAAAACTTCTGTATTAACGATAACTGATAATATTGATAAATATGCAAATATATATGCAAACAATAAAATATATTATGCTGTAGAAAAGCATACAGATAATCACCCGACATTCCTTTCCATACATGAACTAGATTTGACTACAAAATCTGATTGCGAAATCTATACTGCAAACCTCGAACACGGCTACTACACATTTGAAATGCATGAGAATACTATTTTTTGCAAACATATAATTGATGATGAATATAGATGGATAAGAATAGATAACAACGATGGAGTATATCAAGCAATCGATATTGACTGTCCAGCAGAAAAAGTCTATGCTCTCACTTATGGAAAACTTGTTTACAATTATAAAGAATCTGTTTGCCCATATTGTGGTACCATTGTAGGTACTACGAGCTCAACTGCTTTCCAACTAGATGACAAATACTCAAAACATGCCGCTTCTATTAATGAAAAAATAAGTGAGCATTTAGCTTGCACTTTGGATTTCATGCCTACAAGCAAAGATAAGTGTGAACAATTTCATGAAGAAATTAAAGATAAAAAAACATTTTGTAATTCAAATGATTCAAGTGTTGAGGATGTGTTGATATTAAATAATCAATTCTTGTTTATAGATTGCAGTTTTTACGAATATGGATCTGGTGCTGCTCATGGAATGGTAAATGATAAACAATTAATATTCGACCTGAACACAGGTGAAGAGCTTAATCCCGCAAACTTCTATCCAGGAACTAAAGATGACTTGGACGAACTTGTAGCTAAAAAAGTCGAAGAAGATTTCAATAGAAACCCGAATAAATATTTTGCCGAAGATGCACAAGGGGCAAAATGTAACGCTTTGGAAAGTGTTGGATATTATAGTATATCAGAGGCACCTATCTTCTTTAAGGAAGATAAAATAATTTATAAATTTGCTCCATATGCTGTTGGACCATGGGCTTCTGGATTTATCGAAATTGAGTTATCCTACGAAGAGTTCTGTGGGAAAAAGACTCTTACTCAAGTGGATTAACATGCACCATCACATGCTTGATATTTGGATAATTTGTCTCCAGGCCGTCATGAACATCTTCAGCAATATTGTGGGCATCTATAAGCGAAATATCACCCTTTACTGCGATTTCAAGTTCAACGTAATTCTTGTTTCCGAACTGCCTAGTGTGCAACAGATCGATTCGCTCCACACCCGGCTGAGCTTCGATGAAGCTTCTTATATCTTGCTCAAACTCTTGACCGCAGGATGTATCTAACATCTTCACAAAGGCATCTTTTGAAATGTCATAAGCAACCTTTATGATGCATATGCAAATCAGCAAACTTGCAAGTGGATCCATGATTGGGAATCCCATCTTTGCCAAGCCAATACCGATGAAGGAGCCAACCGAAGAAATAGCATCGGAACGATGATGCCACGCATCAGCCTTGAAGGCAGACGAATTCAATATCTTGGCATAGTGCATTGTGTACCAAAACATTCCTTCCTTCACAACAATTGACACAACTGCGGCAACTAGAGGAAGCAAGGTTGGAATCTCAAGTTCCTTAGGCTCGATTATCTTGTGAATCCCCGAATAACCGATACCAAGCCCTGTAGCCGCAAGAATAATACCAAGAGCAAGGGAGGCCACGCACTCAAGTCGCTCGTGTCCATATGGATGCTCGTCATCCTCGGGCTGCTTGGACATCAGCACCCCCACATAAGCAATTAAGGTTGCAAAAACATCCGACAGAGAATGAACCGCATCAGATATCATGGCACTAGAATGACCAAAAATACCAGCCAATAATTTGAAGCCCGCCAGCACAACATTCCCAAAGATCCCTATGCGCGACATTTTTTTTACTATTATTGATTCATCCATAACTGCCTCCAACCGATTTGAAATATAGTTCTATTTTAGTCGCATTTTTTCTTAGTATCAATCAAAAAACGACTAATCTAAAATCATCTTCTAGATTAGTCGCCAAAAAGTATTTCTAAATATTTTGCAATCTACCTACTACTAAAGAACTAACGCTCTATTAAGTAGAATTAGTTTTGTCCGTAGTATGCATTTGCACCGTGTTTACGATTGAAATGTTTGTCGCGGATACAATCTGGAGCTGGCTCAACCTGTGGATTAACCTGCTCTGTGAAGAGTGCCATCTTCGCAACCTCTTCAAGAACTACTGCATTGTAAACAGCTTGGTCCGCATCCTTGCCCCATGTAAATGGACCGTGGTTTTTGCAGATAACGCCTGGCACATACTTTGTGTTAATGCCTCTCTCATCAAAGGTTTCGATGATAACCTTGCCAGTGTTTACCTCGTAGGCTGCATCAATTTCTTCTGGCGTGAGATTTCTTGTGCATGGAATTGTACCGCAGAAATAATCTGCATGAGTTGTTCCATATAAAGGAATATCTCTGCCTGCCTGAGCCCATGCTACTGCATAGGTCGAATGAGTATGAACGACACCGCCAATGTTGTCGTACTTTTTATAAAGCTCACAGTGAGTAGCTGTATCAGAACTTGGACGATACTTGCCCTCTACAACTTCACCGTCAAGATTGACAAGCACCATATCCTCTGGCTTTAAATCCTCGTATTCAACACCTGATGGCTTGATAGCGAAGATGCCGCTTTCACGGTCAATGCCTGAAACATTTCCCCAAGTGTATGTCACTAAACCTCTTTTTGGAAGCTCCATGTTTGCTTCGTATACTTGTTTTTTTAAATTCTCTAACATATTACATTCTCCTAAATCCGCTCGATATGCTCTCAATCCTGAGTGTTGTCGAAGGTGACATTTGCAGTCACCAGAGCAGAGACAATATCTCAGGCTTGAGCGTGTAACAAGTTGATAATTCATTATCTCCACGCTTCTACTGCGGCAGCCTCGGCCTTGAGAGCCTTTTTGTACTCGGCGATATATTCGTCGTATCCCTTAACCATATCTGGATCTGGCTCCATTGTAGTTGACTCCTGATCTGCGAAAACCTTGTTATCAAGATACTGCTGCATGTTCATGCTCTTGTCGCCGCGGATGCAGAAGTTGGCAAGTACAGCCATACCCCAAGCGCCGCCTTCACCTGCTGTAGACATAACAGTGATTGGCGCATTTAATGCTGCTGCAAGAACAGACTGTCCAACACCCTTTGTCTTGAAGAATCCGCCGTGACCTGTGATGGATTTAACCTTTACATGCTCCTGCTTTAAGAGAATATCGTTACCGACTTTAAGTACAGCAAGCGCGCCATAAAGATTTGAGCGCATAAAGTTTGCAAGACTAAACTTTGCGTCAGGCTGTCTTACAATCATAGGACGGCCTTCGTTGACGCCAACTACTGGCTCACCGCCAAAGAAGTTATATGAAAGAACTCCTCCGCAATTTGCATCCTCTGTAAGCGCCTTGCGATAAAGTGTTCCGTAAATATCATTCATTGAAATTTCCATGCCGAATGCATCAGCAAATTCCTTGAAAATTCCAATCCAAGAATTTAAATCTGAAGTACAGTTGTTGCAGTGTACCATGGCAACAGCCTCGCCTGTTGGAGTTGTGACCATGTCGATTTCTTCGTATGGCTTAGAAAGTGGCTTGTCCATAACAACCATAGAAAATACTGATGTACCTGCTGATACATTTCCTGTTCCAACTGATACAGCATTTGTTGCGACCATACCTGTGCCTGCATCACCCTCTGGTGGAGCAAGTGGACATCCTGGCTCGAGTTCGCCTGTTGGATCAAGAAGCTTTGCACCATCTGCGGTAAGCGTTCCTGCGTCATCACCTGCCACAAGTACCTGAGGCATCAAATCTTCAACCTTTGTAGTGATGCCATGATTAGCAGCAAGCTTGTTGAACTTTTCAAGCATTGCCTTGTCATACTGACATGTCTTTGAATCGATTGGGAACATACCAGATGCCTCGCCAACACCTGCCACCTTTTTGCCTGTCATCTTGTAATGAACATAGCAAGCAAGTGTCATGAAATAAGCTACGTTCTTAACGTGTGGCTCATTATTTAAAATGCACTGATAGTAGTGAGAAATACTCCAACGCTGAGGCATGTTAAAGTTGAGCTCCTTAGAAAGCTCCGCTGCAGCCTCACCTGTGATTGTATTTCTCCATGTTCTAAATGGAACTAAAAGATTGTCATCCTTGTCAAATGCAAGATAACCGTGCATCATAGCTGAAAAACCGATTGCACCAATCTTTTTAAGTTTAACATCGTACTTACCGTACACATCTGCCTTTAGCTTGGCATAGCAATCCTGCACGCCAGCCCATACCTCTTCAAGAGGATATGTCCAGATTCCATTGTCTAAGTGGTTCTCCCACTCGTGGTCGCCCTGGGCAAGAACCTTGTTGTCCTCGTCTACAAGCACCGCCTTAATACGTGTAGAACCAAATTCGATACCTAACGCCGTAGTCTTACCTTCAGCAATAATTTCATTAAAATTCATAAATTAGACCCCCGTTCTAAAAACTAAATACATTGTTATGCTTAAGTATAGATAGCTAGTAGACTTCAAGCTATTAGGTTACTCAAGCGAAGCTTTCTTTGCTGAGCGGGGTAATCTAATGCTTGTAGTCGTAACTAGCGAGCCTCAACCTAGTGTTCAAGTAGCTGGTAGACTTCAAGCTATTAGGTTACTCAAGCGAAGCTTTCTTGGCTGAGCGGAGTAATCTAATGCTTGTAGTCGTAACTAGCGAGCCTCAACTTAGTGTTCAAGTAGCTGGTAGACTTCAAGCTATTAGGTTACTCAAGCGAAGCTTTCTTGGCTGAGCGGAGTAATCTAATGCTTGTAGTCGTAACCAGCGGGCCTCAACTTAGTGTTCAAGTAGCTGGTAAATATCAAGCTCTGAGTGTTGTCGCAGGTGACATTCTTAGTCACCGGAGACAATATCTCAGGCTTGAGATTGTAACCAGCGAGCCTCAACCTAATGTAAAGCCGCTAGTTTTTATTCTCCGAAGACTGCTATGTAGTCTTTTTGGAACTTTTCAATACCTGCATCTGTAAGTGGATGCTTTGTCATATTCTCAATTACAGAATAAGGTACAGTTGCAATATCCGCGCCTGCGAGAGCACAATCATGCACATGCATTGGATTGCGGATTGAAGCTGCGATAATCTGTGTCTCGTATCCGTAGATATCAAAGATATCTGCGATGTCACGGATGAGTTCGATACCTGGCTGGTTGATATCATCAAGTCTGCCAAGGAATGGTGAAACATAAGTAGCACCAGCATTTGCAGCAAGGATTGCCTGGTTAGCTGTAAAAATTAAAGTTACGTTTGTCTTGATGCCCTCTGCCGAAAGAACCTTTACAGCCTTGAGCCCTTCAAGTGTCATAGGAATCTTTACAATCATGTTAGGATGAAGTGCTGCAATCTCACGACCTTCCTTAATCATGCCTTCTGCGTCAACTGTTGTAGCCTTAACCTCTCCTGAGATAGGACCATCAACTATAGAAGCAATTTCCTTAAGGATTTCCTCTTGGCTGCGTCCACCCTCTTTTGCGATAAGGGATGGATTTGTAGTAACACCACAAATCACGCCTAGATCGTTTGCCTTCTTAATGTCCTCGATTTTTCCTGTGTCTACAAATAACTTCATTTTTAAATATCTCCTTTTCTAACCATGCTCTGGTTTTGCAAACTCCCCAAAATCAAAGCATTTATATAACTTTATGATTTTTGTCAGCACTTGAATTCTATGCTCACAAAAATTCTAATCAAACTGTCTTGAAAAATCGCTTTCCCAAGACAGTTTAAATTTTATAGCTAATAAATTTTTGCCACAATCCTTTTTATTACCTGATAGTGTAATTTTATTTACCATAAATCAAATTTATTATGTTACCTGCCGATGTGTTTTACTTACCATAAACCAGATTTATTGTGTCCCTGCCGGTGTGTTTTACTTACCGAAAACCACATTTCCGATAGCAAGATCGCGCTTAAAGTCGCGAATTCTGGTGTCTTTGTCGATGTAAACTGCTTCGATACCCATAGCAGCAGCCCAATCTCCCATCTGCTCTGCAGTAAGATCATAAGTAAATGCTGTATGATGAGCGCCACCCGCAAGAAGCCAGGCCTCTGTGCCTGTATAGAAATCAGGCTGTGGCTCCCAGAAGTTGATGGCTGTAGGAAGCTTTGGAAGAGGCTTCTCAACCTTCTTACAATCAACATCTTGGATGATGAGTCTAAAGCGATTTCCTAAGTCTATAAGTGATGTTGCAATACCCTTACCAGTCTTTGACTGGAATACAAGACGAGCTGGATCCTCGCGATTGCCCATTGAAAGTGGCTGGCACTTAATCTGAATTGGCCCCTCTGCGATTGTAGGACAAATCTCAAGCATGTGAGCCTGAATGATTCCTTCCTTGCCCTTTACAAGATTGTATGTATAGTCCTCAAGCATTGAAGTACCCTTAGCATCCTTCATACCTGTTGTCATGATCTTCATCAATCGAACCATAGCTGCAACCTTCCAGTCACCCTCTGCGCCAAAGCCATAGCCCTTTTCCATAAGTCTTTGAATTGCAAGACCTGGAAGCTGCTTGAGCGCACCTAAGTCACCAAAGTGAGTAACGATTGCCTGATAGTTCTTCTCCTCAAGGAATCTCTCAAAGCCAAGCTCAATCTGTGCCTGTACAGCAACGTGCTTCTTGAACTCCTCTGGGTCTCTGCCCTCAAGGCAGATATCATACTTGTCATAGTATTCGTCAACAAGTACGTTTACATCTGATTGAGAAACAGCATCTACTGCCTCTGCGATTTCGTTAACTGGATAAGCGTCAACCTCCCAACCAAACTTAAGCTGAGCCTCTACCTTGTCACCTTCGGTAACAGCAACATTTCTCATGTTGTCGGCAACACGCATAACGCGGATGTGACTAGACTCAACAATTCCGATTGCTGTGCGCATCCAAGAAGCAAGCTTGTCCTGAACCTCTGTATCCTGCCAATAACCAACTATTGTCTTTCTCTCGATGCCCATTCTAGATAGGATGTGCGCGTACTCTCTATCACCGTGAGCAGCTTGGTTTTCGTTCATGAAATCCATGTCCATTGTCTCGTATGGAATCTCACGATTGTACTGTGTGTGAAGATGACAAAGTGGCTTTCTAAGCTCTTGATGTCCAAGAATCCATGACTTAGCAGGTGAGAATGTGTGCATCCATGTGATGACGCCTGCACAGAATGGATCGTTGTTAGCCTCGTTAAATGTAAGTCTGATTACCTCGTTTGTAATCATAGTTGGCTTCCACACAACCTCAAAAGGAAGACGGCCTGACTTGTTAAGAGCCTCAACTATCTCTCTTGAATGTGCTGCAACGTGAGCCAAGCACTCGTCACCGTACAAATCCTGTGAACCTGTACAAAACCAAAATTTGTAATTCTCTTGTGTCTTCATTTGATTACCTCCCAAAACTACCTTCCAAGTCTTGCTTAAGAAAAGTTTTGCTTCCCAAATAGCAAAGCCCCCTTCGCAAGAATTAATTAGCAACTAATTCAAGGATACAACTTGTACACCCGTTATCGCAAGTTGTATTTTTCTGCCACTGCACCGCCAATTTTCGTACTTTCCCGTTGTGTACAAGTGCACTTTATGCTATACAAGTTTGTGGGACTTTCTTGCGGGCATGTTCGGGACTTGCACCCGTTAGAGCGCGCCCATGGCGCGCAACCCAAAAAGGGCTCACAGCCTTGAGCTGCGAGCCCCTTTAGAGAATAAAATGAAGACCGTAAAATAGTTATTTATTTCACTGCCTTTTTCTTATTGTTAAGGATTTCGAATACTACTGCACCCAGAAGTACGACACCCTTTACAACCTTCTGCCAGTTTGCATCGATACCCATAAGTGACATACCAAGGTTGATAGCACCGATAAGTGTAGCACCGATGATCATTCCAAATACTGTACCAGAACCACCGTAAGCTGAAACACCACCAACTACGCATGCTGAAATTGCATCCATCTCGTAGTTTGTACCAGCTGTAGAGTTAGCTGCCTGGAAACGTGACATAGTAAGGAATGTTGAAACAACTGTAAGAATAGCCATGTTTAAGTATGCAAAGAACATGATTAACTTTGTATCAATACCAGAAAGACGTGTTGCCTCTGCGTTTCCACCGATTGTGTAGAAGTAACGTCCGAAATCAGTCATTGAAGTAATGAAGCTGTAGATTACTACTATACCTGCTACCCAAAGGAGTGCAAATGGAATACCACCTGCAAGTGAGAGCTTGTATGCAAAGAGCATGATAGCTGCACAGATAACTACTGTCTTGAAAATAACTGTACCAAGGCTGTCTGCCTGATATCCCTTCTTAAGCTTTGTTGCACGTCCATTGAATAATAAGAATGCTGCAACTAAGCAGATAACAACACCAACAACTATACTTGTCATGTTGTATTGCACACCATTTATACGTGGACCGCCAAACAAGTCGTTCATCTTGCCAGTGAACACATTACAGAATGATGCTGGAAGTGGGCTGATGTTTGAAGCACCCTTCATAAGTGCAACACCCCATCCTCTAAGTGCAAGGAAACCTGCAAGTGTAGCAATCCATGGCGGAATGTTTACATATGCAATTATGAATCCAAGAAGGCAACCATACACGATACCAATCAGAAGCATTACTATGATTCCAAGTGATATTGGTAAGCCCTTTGTAACCATTATTTTTGCTCCGAAAACACCTACCAAACATACGAATGAACCGCATGAAAGATCGATGTTACCACCGGTAAGCATACACATAAGCATACCAGTTGCAAGAACATATACATAAGCATTTTGTGTAATCAATGCATTAAATTGACTTGGCTGAAGCATCGTACCATGTGTTGTAAAGTTGAAGAAGAGCACTACGACAACTAGCACAATGAGCATTGTATTATCTCTTAATCCGTTTAAAAATTTGTTTAACATTTTGCGCTCCTCCTTCCTACTTCTTTTCTTTCTTAGATACAACGTCGAATATTACTGCGAGTAAAAGTACAATACCCTTTACTACCTTCTGATAGTTGGCATCTACACCCATGATTGACATACCCTGGTTGATGACACCCATAAGAAGAGCACCGACGATTGCACCAAATACAGAACCTGTACCACCGTAAGCAGATGCACCACCGATGAAACAAGCACCGATTGCATCCATTTCGTAGAACATACCGTAAGTAGGTTGAGCATTAGTTGCACGAGCAACTGTAAGGATACCAGCAATAGCTGTTAAAAATCCCATGTTTGTATATGCAAAGAAGTAAACCTTCTTTGTGTTGATACCTGAAAGCTGTGTAGCCTTTTCATTACCACCGACTGCATATAGGTAACGACCCATTGTTGTCCTTGTTGTAAAGTAGTGATAAGCCAACACTATAATCAGAATCCAAATCAGAGATGTTGGAATACCCTTGTATTTAGCAAGCTTGTAAGCCAAGTACAGGATAACTACAGATACAAGAACAAGCTTTACTACAAAACCGATAATACCTGATGTTTCGTAGCCCTTTCTCTTAGCCGAAATACGATTTTTAAGCTCAGCTAATACAAATAGAGCAACTCCTACAACTGCAGCAGTTAAACAAGTTATGTTTAATGCCTTGCCACCCATGAAATCAGGCACGTAGCAATCAGCACCGCCGCCAAACGCATTTAAGAATGCTTTGTTTGCGATAGCAACAACGTGTCCATCAAGGATTACGTTTGAAAGACCTCTAAAGGCATACATACCAGCAAGTGTTGCGATAAATGGCGGAACATTAATATATGCAACCCAAAGAGCTTGCCATGCACCGATTAAGATACCGCATACCAACAAAATCAAAACTGTTACTACTACGTTTACGCCTTTGCTCATAAGAAGAGCTCCAAGGCCACCGACGAAGCAAACTACCGAACCTACGGAAAGGTCGATGTTACCACCAGTTAAAATACAAAGCAACATACCAGTTGCGAGAACGAATACATAAGCATTCTGCGAAAGCAAATTATTGATATTCTGTGGTAAAAGGATTTTTCCATGTGTACCTACATAAAAGATACCAACAATAACCACCAGGGCGATTACCATGGTGTATTTTTTTAATGTCATTCCTATTGAACCCATGTTTTCTCTCCCTTCTATGATTTTAAGATACAAGACATGATGCTTTCCTGTGAAGCCTCAGCCCCAGCCATTTCACCAACCATCTTGCCTTCGTTCATTACATAAATTCTATCTGACATACCAAGTACCTCTGGAAGCTCAGAAGAAATCATAATAACTGATTTTCCTGCAGCAACAAGATCATTGATAATACAATAAATCTCGTACTTAGCACCAACATCGATACCACGAGTTGGCTCATCCAAGATAAGTATATCTGGATTTGCAAACATCCACTTTGCAAGGAGCACCTTTTGCTGGTTACCACCAGAAAGGTTACCAACATTCTGCTCTACTGTAGGGCACTTTGTCTTAAGCTTTTCCCTGTATTCCTCAGCAACCATATACTCTTTATCCTTATCAATCACTCTGTTTTTGGTGAGAGCTGAAAGATTAGCAAGAGTAGTGTTTACCTTGATAGGGTTTGTCAATACAAGTCCATTGCCCTTTCTATCCTCAGTAACATAGGCAAGCTTGTGCTTGATTGCATCTTTAATGTTCTTGAGTTTTACCTCTTTGCCATTAATGATGAGCTGGCCTGAGATTCTTGTACCGTAGGCCTTACCAAAGATACTCATGGCAAGCTCGGTACGTCCAGCACCCATAAGTCCTGCAATACCAACAACCTCGCCCTTGCGAACATTCATTGATACGCCGTCAACCACCTTACGATCTTCGTACTGTGGATGATAAACTGTCCAGTCCTTGATTTCCATTGCAACGTCACCAATTTTAACATCAGTACGCTTAGGGAAACGGTCTGTCATTTCACGACCAACCATGCCTTTGATAATTCTGTCTTCTGAAATATCATCAACGGCCTTATCAAGTGTTTCAATTGTAGAACCATCACGGATTACTGTGATTTTATCTGCAACATACGAAACCTCATTTAACTTATGAGAAATGATGATAGATGTCAGTCCCTGCTTCTTGAACTCAAGAAGTAAATCTAAAAGTGCGCGTGAATCATTCTCGTTAAGTGAAGATGTAGGCTCGTCAAGAATAAGAAGCTTTGCATTCTTAGCAAGAGCCTTTGCAATTTCTACAAGCTGCTGCTTACCAACACCGATATCCTTGATTAAGGTACGGCTGCTCTCTGAAAGACCAACCATCTTAAGGAATTTATCAGCCTCGGCATAGGTTTTATTCCAATCTATTGCAGCCTTGCTACCCTGCTCATTTCCAAGGAACATGTTCTCCCCGATTGACATGTAAGGTACTAACGCTAATTCCTGATGGATAATAACGATTCCCTTTTCCTCAGAGTCCTTGATTTTTTGGAACTTACATACCTCGCCTTTGTACACGATGTCACCAGTGTAAGTACCATAAGGATAAATACCACTTAAAACATTCATCAAGGTAGATTTGCCGGCACCATTCTCTCCAACAAGAGCGTGGATTTCGCCTTCTTCCACTACCAGATTAACGTTGTCAAGGGCCTTTACTCCTGGGAACTCTTTTGTGATGTTTTTCATCTCAAGTATTATATTTCCCACTTGCGGTTCCTCCCTAAATATCTATTCTTATTATTTAACTAGATCTTTGACAATTGTTACGATAAAAATTTAATCTTTTACCTTCTTCAAATTAATCTCTTTTCCTTTAAAATAGGGCGAGCCAAGCTCGCCCTATATAATTTTTTAATCACTTTTACTAAGCCCATCATAGGCTGATATAGCAAACGATTTTACTTTAAGTCATCCTCTGTGTAGTAACCTGAGTCGATAAGGATTTTCTTGTAGTTTTCTTTAGTACAAACTTCTGGCTCGCAAAGGAATGAAGGAACAATGCCATTACCATTGTCATATGTCTTCTCATCGTTTACATCAACCTTCTCGCCATTAAGGATCTGACCTACCATCTTAACTACCTGTGAAGCAAGTGTACGAGTATCCTTGAATACTGACATAGCTTGTTTATCTTTAAGCATGTTCTTTGTATTCTCGATATCGCAGTCCTGACCAGTAATAAGTGGATATTTACCCTTGTAGTTTGCTGCAAGTGCGTTCTCAACACCAAGTGCTGTTGAATCATTTGAGCAGAGGCAGATATCTAAGTCTGTTCCATCAGCATAGTATGTTGAAAGGATATTCTCCATACGTGACTGAGCTGTCTCTGTAGCCCATGCTGCTGTTGCTACGTCAGAGAACTCTTTCTGTCCAGATTTAACTTCAAGTGTTCCGTCCTTGATGTATTTCTCAAGTACGCTGTAAGCACCGTCAAAGAAGAAACCAGCATTGTTGTCACCTGGGTCACCAGCTGTAAACTCAATAGTGAATGTCTTATCTGTGTTATCTAAGTCAAGCTGATCAACTACGAACTGACCCTGAGCCTCGCCTACCTTAGTATTATCAAATGTTGCATAATATGAAACAGCATCTGTGTTCATGATAAGACGGTCATAAGCGATAACTGGGATGTTCTTTTCTTTTGCCATATCCATAGCTTCACCAAGTGAAGAAGCCTCGATAGCTGCAACTACAAGAACGTTACATCCTGAGTTAATCATGTTCTCAATCTGAGAAATCTGTGTCTGGGTATCGTTTGATGCATACTGAAGATCTACTTCGTATCCAGCTGCCTCAAGTTCCTTCTGCATGTTGGCACCGTCCTGGTTCCATCTCTGAAGGTCCTTTGTAGGCATTGCTACACCAACCTTAGTTCCCTTTGCGCCGCCACCAGCTGAGCCGCTATCTTCTGTTTTAGCTGCATCGCCGCCACCAGCGTTGTCTGTTGTCTCTGTGCTAGCGCCGCAACCTACAAACATTGAAGCAAGCATAGCACCTGTTAGAAGTACACTTAATAATTTCTTTTTCATCTCTGTGAAAACCTCCCTCTCATTAAGGTATTTTTTGATAACTATTTCTGTGAAATTGAATAGCTATCTTTGTTCTGAAAAAAGAATATCATTTTGTGTTCTGAAAATGGTTGTCACTTTCTGCACATTTTTGTCTAAATCGATTTTGGAACGTAAAAAGGACTAGCACATATTTGTGCTAGTCCTTTTTTCTCAGAACAAAATTATGCTATTTGCCCCTCATCAGTCAGCTTCGCAAAATGTAAGCAAAGCTTACTAGGGCACAAATGTTGATAAATCAACATTTGACCCGTTTGACAGCTTCCCCCCTATTGTAAGCTAAAGCTTACTAGAGCACAAAAGTTGATTGCTTACAGCAATCATCCTTTTGACTCCTTTCCTGGGGGAAGCCTATATATTTGCCTTCCCCTTGGGGGGGAAGGGGGACCGCGCTAGCGGTGGATGAGGGGGGCCTTAGTTTGCTACATTCATATATACATCTTCCTTGGTGTGGAAGCCGCCTTCTATGATTACCTCATCCATATTGTCCTTGTTGACAGCCACTGGATCTACCGTCACATATGGCACCTTGTGAGTACCGTCATCGATTTCGCCATCTGCATTGATTCCAGAACCACGGGCGAGTTTAACAGAAAGCTTGGCTGCTTTTTCAGCGAGCTTTCCAACTGGTTTGTAGACTGTCATCAGCTGAGTGCCCTCTACTATGTGTTGACAGGCAGTCAAATCTGCATCCTGCCCAACAACTAGCTTGACACCGGCAAGCTGGCTAACTGACAAGGCCGTGATGGCCGAAGTAGCCAAATCATCGTTGCCACACATGATGGCATCAGCGCTCTTGATTAGTTCCATATTGTCGTAGATATACGCACCACCAAGCTCTGCCTTCCAACCCTCGCAATAGAATGTATCGAGTATCTCAACACCGTTTTCTTCCATCACCCTGTTAAAGCCGTTGTTAACCATAGGCACGTTGTTGTCTGTCAGCGGTCCACAAATCATAACAACTGATTTGGCACCTGCGTCAATAATTGACTTACCAAGCATAGCGCCAACCTTTTCATTATCAAAGGATATGTAGAGGTCGGAACCTACATCAGCGATTAGTCTATCGTAGGAAACAACTGGTATCCCCTTCTTATCCGCTTTTTGCAAGACACCCTTTAATGCCGAGCAATCTACCGGAATGATAACTAGGCAATCTACATTTTTGTCTATGAGATATTCTATCTGTTCAATCTGCTTGTTTACATCACCGTTAGCGTTTTGGACATTGACAGTTGCACCAAAGGCAGCTGCTGTATCCACAAAAACATCCCTGTCCTTCTCCCATCTTTCTATTACGAAAGAATCAAAACACATCCCGATTTCTATATCTTCTCCCTTAACACTAGTATCTTCCTCTAATTCGGCAGCTTTACCACATCCACATAGAATCATGCTGGACATTAGAAGCATCGCCGCCATCTTTCTTCCATAAACCTTCATTAGCAAAAACCTCCAAATTATCCCTTAGCGTAATCGGTCGGAGTTTTCCCTGTGTACTTCTTGAAGTTTCTCGAGAAGTAATTTGGATCCGAATAACCCACTTCCGCTGATATTTCCTTCATAGATTTGTTCGTAGTTTTCAACAGCTTTTTAGCTGATTCGATACGAAGCTTTGTGAGGTAATCTATGAAGTTCTCCCCAGTTTCTTCCTTAAATACCTTTGAAAAATAATAAGAACTGATGTTGACCACACGAGAGACATCATCTAAGGTGAGCTCCTTCATGTAGTTTTCGTCAATATACTGCTTTGCTTTGTTTACTACGCTCATGGATTGCTCTTCCTGCTTGTTTGAAACCCAGAACGCAGCCGCCTTTATTTTTTCTATGAACCACACCTTAACCTCGGCAAGGCTCTTTACATTAAGTAGCTGTGACAGGTAGTTTGCCCTACTCCTAAACTCATACATTCGACCTGTCTTTTCGTAGGAAACGTGCTCCGCCCAAAGTACAAACTCCAAACATTTTAGCCTTATACTATCGTTGTCGTTGGCGTAGTTGGTTTCCATCCAATCAAAGAATGCTGCCGCCGTGGCCACAGATTCGTTGATGTTTCCAAGGACTATCTCATCAAACAGTCGCTTCTCCAGCTCCATTGGATAGTTGTCTTCGTATTGGCATGCCACTGGCATATCATCCACATGGGCAACATGGCTTGTGTTTGCTATCAACACTGTATTTGCCTCTTCGTAGGATTCAGACATTCTATCCAAAGGCTTCACCGAACCAAAGCCAACTCTGAAATCCATATCAAAGCGATCTGCCAGCTTTCTGCAGAGTGCTCTGGCGTTTTCCACGATTGCATTTCTCTCATTATAGGAAAGTGTGTCGCTGTCACATGGAATCAAGATTGGAATCTTGTTGGACATAACAGATCCGATGATTCCCTTTATGTAATCTTCTGTAATAGTGTGTATCTCTCGGTAGGCCTTTTGAGCTTGGATTGACGCCGCAACTGCGCTTGTCATATAGTTGCCTACAAGCTCGCGACCGAACACCATACAGGCCATGTAGCCATATTCGGAATCGATACCTAGCAATGTTTTGTAGTTGTCGATATCCTCTTTAAAATACTCCTTAAATAATAAATCCTGTATAAGACCATTTTCTATGATAGGCACCACAGTTTCAAGTTTTTCTCTAACCTTAAGGTCGTGGCTTCGTTTGGTGCGCTCACCATCGATTCTTTGCATTGCCTTTTTTAATACCGCAACAATGGCATCTCGACTAACAGGCTTGTTTAGATAGTCTAAAACGCCCAAGGATATAGCCTCTTTGGCATAGTCGAATTTGTCGTATGCCGTCATGACTATAAATACCACGTGGTTATTCGTTCTTCTGATTTCTCGCATTGCGTCAATGCCGTTGATGCCAGGCATTTGAATATCCATGAAGGCTATGTCTGGCTGAAACTCCTCCGCCAACTCGATAACCTGCCGCCCTGTTTTGGCTGTTCGGATTTCGCATATGCTGCCGAATTCCTTTTCTATTATGAATTTGAGGGAGTCAATAACTATTCCCTCGTCGTCTGCTAACATTATTTTGTACATCTATTACACCTCATTACACCTCATCCACCGCTATCGCGGTCCCCCTTAGCTTTTCAGTCTATTTTGCAATCTCCTCGAAGGTATTTTGAGGAAGATATAGAATAATCTCTGTTCCCATATTTTCTCCCTCTGAAATAATGTCTAACACATCATCTCTTTCAAAATAGATATTCAATCTTTCAATACAGTTGTTTAGTCCAACTCCGTTAGAGTCAGATTTGCTAGGGTCGCTCTGGTAGCTACCCTGAAGCACCTGTTGGATTTTCTCTTGCTCCATTCCGATTCCATTATCCTTGATGCTGACACAGATAAAACTCTCGAGACCATACACTGATAAAGTAATCTTCTTTGCCCAATCAATGTTTCTGATGCCATAGTTGATACAGTTTTCAACAATAGGCTGCAGAATCATTCTCGGCATAGTTATATTCAGTAGACTTTCATCAATCTCCTTTATAAACTGGATCTCTCCAGCAAAGCGGACATTGATGATATAGATATAAATATCAACAAGCTCGATTTCCTCTTTTAAGGTAACCACATCCTTGTTCTTTTTTATATTATAACGGAAAAAGTCTGCTACACGCTGCATATAGTTGCTGGTTCTGTCGGCTCCCTCCATCATGGCAAGCTGCGCCCCTGCATTTAAGGTGTTAAACAAGAAATGTGGATTTATCTGAGACTGCAGATACTTAAGCTCTGCATCCTTAATGTGGTTTTCCATGATAAGCTCGTTTTCCTTGAGTTTGCGCTCCACCTCCATGGACTCAGTAAGCTTTTGGATGTACTCCTTGATGGAGACAACCATCTTGTTAAAGGCTTTTGTAACGACGCCAACCTCGTCATTGGATTTGACTGGAAGTAGATTGACCTCAAAATCTCCATTTGCCACAGTGTTGGCTGTGGAAGCCAGCTTGACAAGAGGCTCGGTGATAGTTGAAGCAATCAAAACTACGAAGGCAACGTTTGCCACACTGATGACAATGAGCGTCATGATGTTTAATTCCTCAAGAGTCTGCAATGCTCCCATCATGGAACCATATGACTTTGAGTTGTTAATAAACTGCATGTTATTCAAGGAAGTAATGTTGTTGCTGATATATCCGTACAACCGGGTAGCTTCCTCGTAGATGCTTTTATATTTTTCAACATTTCCACCGCGCTTACTTTCCACCGCTAAGCTTGTAAGGTCGATGTAGTTTAAGGACATGCGCTTGATATTTCTTTCCATGACACGGTTTTCATTTTGATCGTTGTTGTCGGAAAGCTTTTGCATGGAGTTGATGTAATCCTGCTGGTAGGTGTAGTACTGCTCCAAGGAATCACTAGTCTTGGTATCTAAGTATCCTGTCGTTGCACTCTGCACCTTGTCAAGTCCCTCGGACAGCTCGTTTAGAGTGGTGTTACTTTCGTATACCGCATTCAAGGAATTAAGCATACTAGACGTACCTATATACAGCATCATGTTTACCAGGAACAACAAAATCGTTGGCATACAAAACACCATAATCATCTTCTTACGAAGGGATAAAGATGGAAGCTTAATTTTTCTCATCTGACACCTCCTGTAAGAATTCTTCTACGTTGGATTTGTCGATGTTGAATGCATCTACGTTGATGTAATCGGAAACATAACCAGAATCCTTGTATTCGGCGAAGGCCTGTGCCGCCGCCTTGCCAATACTTGAGGCATCCATAGTAACCGTGCTTTTGATAACCCCTTGCTTAATCCCTGTGAGGATTGTCTGAGATTGATAGTTACCGTAGATATTAATCTGACCAACCTTGTTATAATCGATTGTAGCTTGGTAAAAATCCGCAGTTGATTCCTCGTCAAGGCAGATTACAATTGGCGCCAGATCGTTTTCTTTGAATAGGTTTTGTATATACTCTTCGGTAGCAAAAGCATCTTTGTTTTCAATAAGTCGCACATCAAAATTGATAGGACCGCCTGGTATGTTTTGCTCAGTCAGCTTTTCTTGAATATTGTTGGCAATCATGGTGGCATTCAAGGTGTTTGCGGAACTGCTAACAACCATAACATCCTTTTTTCTGTCCTCTACCTCCGCCAAAGATGCAGCATAAAGATTTGAGATGGAATAGTTGTTTACACCCACAAAACTGATTCGACTGTCGGCGTTCACATCGCTTTGCATAGTTATAACTGGAATCTGTGCCTTTCTAGCCTTGTCCAAAAGGTCGGCCGTCTCCTTGCTATCATCCCCTTCTAACAAAATAGCATCACAGCCAGAATCTATCGCCATTTCAAAAAGCTCGTTCTTGGAGTAGGTCACATCCACATTGTCGGAAAGCAGGTCAACGTATATTCCATGCTCCTTGCCATAGGCCTGCGCAGAACGATAGACCTCCTGCCAAAAATCAGCCTGATCATCGGAAGATATCATTACTACGTAGGAATCGTATTGACGATATTTTGCCTCTTGGAGCAATTCGGCGGCCTCATGCATACGCTGCCTATATAAGGCAACGCTGATGATTGTAGCAATAAACATAAAAGCAACAGCACACCCAGCCGCAATAGCTAGTGCACTGTTGCCCTTTAATTTCAATTTGTGCCCACCGATTTTCATAATACGATCCCACCTAAAGTTTTGACTTGAATATTCAGTCAATATCTAGGTGTGATTATATCACAAGTAAACTAGGTGGTGAAGTCTACGTGTTGCACTCCTCCTGCATGACCATCGGATTCATGCAAGAAAACCCCTGATTTTCTGATAATTCCCTTCGTATTGTTATCATCATCGTTGTCAGCAAACTTGGTTTCTAGATTTGCCAAAAATATTGCTCCTACATCAGATTGTTTAAGACCGTACATTTCCTTCTCCCCATGCTCGTTGATAGTCATGATTCTAAGTCTCGAGAAAATGCTGTCGTTCTCATCAATCCAACCGTTCCCATCTTCGTCGTACATGGCAAGCTCCTTAAAGCCATCGCCTGTCATGGCACCAAACAACTCCTTGCCATCGTTGATTTGTCCATCCCCGTCCTTGTCGAGAGCAAGAAATCCCGAGCCTTCTGAAAGATTATGGATAGCATCATCCTCACCATCGCCGTCCAAGTCAAAATAAAAGATTTGGTCGCTGATTTGAGTAGGACAATCTCTCAGATTGATTACAAGGGGATCGATGCAGTTGATGATAGAACCACTCTTTTCCATGTAGACTTCCTTGAACTCAGACGACATAGCAAAGCCGTAATTAAAGTCAATCTGCCTGCCATCACCAGTCACAACTGTTCCTGTAGAGCTGTACTCCACCTGTTGGCTTTCAAAATGTTCATACTTGAAGGATGTCACCTGGACCATCTGCGGACTCAAGCTGTAGGAAGACTTCTGGGACACCGTCTCCTCAAAGAGATTCTTCATATCTGAATCATCACCAAACAGCGTGTTCATAAGAATCAGATGAAGCAGATACTCTAAAGTTCTGAATCTCACTTGGCGGTTTGCCTCTAGGTTGCTTGCAGAATCCATACTATCGACCTCTTGCACTTGCCCCTTGGGATTAAGTGCATAGTTAAGAGATGACATGAACTCTCCGCCTTTCCCTCCTCCTTCTGCTTGTTCTGTTGTTCCTTGCCCATTCAGAAATTCTATTCCTGCCAGGCTGATTAATGGATGTGCCTCTGACTGAACAGTCAGCTTGGTACTACTAGCATAGCTAGCTTTTGAGGTCATAGAAACCTCAGAGTTTTGGATTACCATATTCCTTTCCTCCTATAAATAAAATAATGATATGGAAGGAAAGTCCTTTTTCCAATTTCATAGAAAAAACCAGGAAAACCCAACGGTCTTCCTGGCCTCTATGATAAACTTCCGTGCAAATTATATATCGGCATTTACGTCATCATTTTTAACTGGTTTAGCTCCAGATTTTAATAAAAGTACTGACACATAACAAACAATCAATGTGCCCAAAATCAAGAAAAATACTGATGCAATTGTGCTCGTATGATCTAAAAGGAATGTACCACCATACTGTCCCAAAAGATTAAACAAAGCATGGGCAAGTATTGCCAAAAGAATATTGTCATATAGATACATGATATAACCTAGGGCTATTCCAAATACAGCTGTATAAGCTCCCTGCATGGCATTTCCATGGAAATAGCCAAAGAACACAGCTTGAATCAGGATTGCTAACCATGCTGGAAATAGCTTTCTAGCAGCTGATAGAGTAACTCCTCTGAAAACAAATTCTTCGCACGCAGGTGCCAAGATAATAGAATAGAAAAACCATCCTATTGTCATATCAGGACCGGCGCCCATGGACTCTATCAAAGCATTGTAGGCCTCCAGCCACTCTGGGAAAGCTGTCGCTATAACATCCATGACAAATGCGCACACATACTGAACAGATACTACAAACAAAACCAAGCCTAAAATCATATGAGCAGGTTTTGTAATAGCTCGCTTGAACAGCATAGCCTCTTTATCGTCTGCAAATATTGCTTTAAAAATTGCCAACATGGTTATAGCTGTCACAGATGCATATATTACTGAAATCAGCAGATTCGAAGAATCCTTCATCAAATCTTTGTTGAAAGCGTTCATATAGTCGTTGAAATTTCCGCCCTTAAATACGCCGAGTGTTTTTACCGCAACAATCTGCATTACAAAGATTGACGATAAAACCATAATCACTTTTGCAATTAGTAGTGGCAAAACAATCCATTTTGCCTTCTTGGTATCATTTGATTCCATAAGTAAATAATTCTCTCCATTGTTAAATCTCAAGCTTATCTAGATGCCAAATATCATCAACGTATTCTTGGATCGTTCTGTCTGAAGAGAACTTGCCAACATGTGCCACGTTAGAAAGTGCCATCTTTGCCCATTCTTCTTTGTTCTTGTATGCCTCTTGAATCTTTTCATGAGCCTCGCAGTAAGATGCGAAATCCTTGAGAACAAAGTAGGTGTCTGCAGTAGCTGTGTTTTCTGTGTTTAATAGTGAGTTGTAGATTGGTCTAAACAACTCTGGATCGTCGATGCTGTAATAGCCGTTTACAAGCTGTGAAAGCACTCTTTGAATATTTGGATTGTTGTTCATCTCATCAACTGGGTTGTAGTCATGCTTCTTTTCGTGAGCGATAACCTCGTCTGAACTCATACCAAATATAAAAATGTTCTTGCCATCAAGCTCCTTGTACATTTCCACATTGGCACCGTCCATTGTACCGATTGTAACTGCACCATTTAACATGAATTTCATGTTACCAGTACCAGATGCCTCCTTGGATGCTGTAGAGATTTGCTCCGAAACATCTGCGGCTGCAAAAATCCACTCAGCATTGGAAACTCGATAATCCTCGATAAACACAACCTTAATCTTGTTATCAATTGACTTGTCGTTATTGATAACAGCTGCAACGTTATTGATTAACTTGATAATAAGCTTTGCGTTTTCATATCCTGCTGATGCCTTGGCACCAAATATAAAGGTGGTTGGATAGAAATCCAAATCTGGGTCTTCCTTTATACTGTTGTACAAGTACATAACATGAAGGATATTTAAAAGTTGTCTCTTGTACTCGTGAAGTCTCTTGACCTGCACATCAAATATCGAATTAGGATCGACTGTAACCTTGTTGTGATCCCAAATATATTTTGCAAGGCGCTTTTTGTTATCATGTTTGATTTCCATGAATTCCTCAAGAGATTTTTTATCACTTAAGCACTTCTCTAGCTTTTCCATCTGGGCAAGGTCTGTAATCCAGCCTCTACCAATCTTGGAAATAACCCAATCGGAAAGCTTGTAATTACCGTGCATCAAAAAACGACGCTGGGTAATACCATTTGTCTTGTTGTTGAACTTTTCAGGATACATCTCGTAGAAATCATGAAGAGAAACGTTCTTCAAAATCTCTGTGTGAAGTGCGGCAACGCCGTTAACTGAAAAGCTTGCTGCAATAGCCATATGAGCCATCTTGACCTGACCATCTGCAAGGATAGCCATGCGGGCAACTCGATCTTCGTCTCCCGGGAATTTGGCTCGGATGTCTTCACAGAATCTGCGGTTGATTTCCTCTACTATCATGTAGATACGAGGAAGCAATCCCTTGAAGATTTCCTCTGGCCATTTTTCAAGAGCCTCAGACATGATTGTATGGTTGGTGTAGGCAACGCAGTGAGTTGTAACTTCCCACGCATCATCCCAACCAAGCTCATGCTCATCCATAAGAAGACGCATCAACTCTGCTACTGTAAGCGTAGGATGTGTATCATTCATCTGGAATACAACCTTTTCAGGAAGTCGCATAATGTCATGATGATATCTGAGGTATTTATTCAAAGCACGTTGAAGCGAAGCAGATACAAAGAAATACTGCTGCTTCAAACGGAGCTCTTTTCCTTGTACATGGTTGTCGTTTGGATAGAGTACCTCGGTCAAATTGCGAGCCAAGTTCATATCTTCGACAGCCTTGTTGTAATCGCCACGCTCAAATGAGGCAAGTCTAAATACCTCTTTGGGCTTGGCATCCCAAATCATAAGGGTGTTAACCATACCATTGTCAAAGCCCGTAACCGGCATATCGTAAGGTGTGGCAATTACAGAATTGTAACCCTCATGAATGTATCTAGTAGTTCCATCTGGCAGACTTTCATAGCGAACCCATCCGCCAAACTTAACTTCAAATTCATATTCAGAGCGCTCAAGCTCAAATGGATATCTGGTCTGAAGCCAATCATCTGGAACCTCTTTTTGATATCCATCTATTATCTTTTGCTTGAACATTCCGTAGTGATATCTGATACCGCAGCCGTAGGCTGGATATCTAAGGGTTGCCAGTGAATCCAAGAAACAAGCAGCAAGTCGTCCCAAGCCACCATTTCCAAGAGCTGGATCTGGTTCCTGATCCTCGATTGCGTTGATATCAATGCCTAATGCGTCTAATGCATCCATGACTTCGGTGTAGCCACGCATGTTAATCATGTTGTTTCCCAGCATACGACCGATAAGAAACTCCATGGACATGTAGTAAACGCATTTAGGATCCTGCTTAGTAAACTCTTTTTGAGTCGTAAGCCAGTTATCGATTACAACATCGTTAACTACTTCAGAGCAGGCACGGTAGATTTCTTCCTCGCTTGCCTCCTCAAATTCCTTTCGAAACATAGACTTGACGCGATCAACGATGTCGCGCTCGATCTCCTTCGTACTAGGCATTTGTCTCTTCATTCACTCAACCCCCAATCTTAAATTTTCACTCGTCCGTTGCACATTCAATCTTTTTCAACGGACTATTTTTCACATTTTGCTGGTGGTTTCACTCATTCCACCATTTTTACTTTTTAGCTACAGATAACTTTACCTTCTCTCCGTTGATGTTCCAGTCTTTGCTGTAAGTGCCTTCAGCGCCCACAACTATCTCATCCGCAAGGACTTCACCGGCGATTTCATCCTTGTTTGCCTCAAAGATACTATTAATTTTATCAGATCCTTCGTAAGAAACTGTGATTCGATCCATAACTTCGAAATCTGCTTCCTTACGCATTGTCTGAATCTTCGAAACAAGCTCTCTTACAAAGCCTTCCTCAAGAAGCTCTTCTGTAAGATTTGTATCGAGAACTACTGTTACATAGTTGTCGCCATCTGCTACAAAGCCCTCTGTCTGAGCCATAGAGATAAGTAAGTCTTCCTCTGCAAGCTCGATAGAAGCATCAACCTCTGGCAATCTTAATACCCCATTTGCCTTGAGATCTGCGTATGCTGCATTGCCATCAAGTGAGGCAAGTGCTTTTTGGATGCCACCGAGGAACTTGCCGTACTTAGGTCCTACTGTACGAAGCTGTGGCTTGAAGCTGTATGATGTAAATGATGAAACATCATCTGTAAATGTAGCCTTTTTAACATTAAGCTCATCCTCGATGATAGAAACATACATATCATCAAGCTCGTGCTCAGCCTTGATGTACATCTGACCGATTGGCTGACGGTTCTTGATGGCTGCTGTATTTCTACATGCACGACCGTGAACAACAATCTTGAGAAGCTCATCCATATCTTCCTCGAGCTTCTTGTCAATAAACTGCTCATTGTATGCAGGGAAATCACAAAGGTGGATTGACTCAGGAGCTGTCTTGTCAACTGAGCGAACCATGTTCTGATAGATTTCCTCTGTCATAAATGGAATCATTGGTGCTGCTGCAAGTGCAATATCCTTAAGGCAAGTGTAAAGTGTCATGTAAGCATTAATCTTGTCCTGCTCCATACCCTTTGCCCAGAATCTATCGCGACAACGGCGTACATACCAGTTAGACAAATCGTCTACAAACTCATCAAGTGCTCTTGCTGCCTCTGGAATCTTGTATGCGTCAAGGTTCTCATCTACAGCCTTGATTGCCGAATTGAGACGAGAAAGGATCCATTTGTCCATAACTGCAAGCTTGTTAAAATCAAGCTCATACTTGGTAGGATCAAACTCATCAATGTTCGCATATAAAATATAGAAAGCATATGTATTCCAAAGTGTTCCAAGGAACTTTCTCTGGCCTTCCATAACTGCATTTTCACCAAATCTCTTTGGGATCCATGGTGCTGAAGATGTGTAGAAATACCATCTGATTGCATCTGCACCCATCTTTTCAAGAGCTTCGAATGGATCAACTGCATTGCCCTTTGACTTGGACATCTTTTGACCGTTTTCATCTTGAACGTGACCAAGGACGATTACATTTTCATAAGGAGACTTGTTGAAAAGCAAGGTTGACTCAGCCATCAACGAGTAGAACCAACCACGAGTCTGGTCAACAGCTTCGGAAATAAACTTGGCTGGGAACTGCTGCTCAAAAATCTCCTTGTTTTCGAATGGATAGTGATGCTGAGCAAATGGCATGGCACCTGAATCAAACCAGCAGTCGATAACTTCTGGCACACGCTTCATTGTGCCGCCGCAATCTGGGCAAGTGCATGTAACCTCATCGATGTATGGACGATGAAGCTCGATAGACTCTGCGTCTGCGCGACCAGAAAGCTCTGCTAATTCCTTGCGGCTACCGATTGAAATCTGCTTGCCGCAATCTGGACATTCCCAAATATTGAGTGGAGTGCCCCAGTAACGGTTACGAGAGATACCCCAGTCCTGAACGTTCTCAAGCCAATCTCCAAAACGTCCCTTACCGATTGAATCTGGAATCCAATTTACGGTGTTGTTATTTTTAATCAGGTCATCCTTGACCTCGGTCATCTTGATGAACCATGATTCTCTAGCGTAGTAGATAAGTGGAGTGTCGCATCTCCAACAGTGTGGATACTCGTGCTCGAACTTAGGAGCCTCGAAAAGCTGTCCCTTGGCATCCAAATCCTTGAGAACGTTTGGATCGGCATCCTTAACGAACTGACCTGCATAAGGAGTCTCTTCTGTGAGCTCACCCTTGCCATTTACGAACTGTACAAATGGAAGGTCGTACTTGCGACCAACCTTGGCATCGTCCTCACCAAATGCAGGAGCGATATGTACGATACCAGTACCATCTGACATGGTAACGTAATCATCACAAACTACGAAGTGAGCCTTCTTGTGCTGCTTTTCTGCGGCAATACCTGCACATTCAAAGAGTGGCTCATATTCCTTGTACTCAAGATCTGTTCCCTTGTAGGTTTCAAGTACTTCGTATGCCTTTGCGCCTTCTTCTGTGGCAAGCTTTGAAAGAACCTTGTCTGCAAGAGCCTCTGCAAGGATGTATGTATAGCCATCTGCAGCCTTGACTTTGATGTAAGTTTCGATTGGATTTACGCAAAGTGCAAGGTTGGATGGAAGTGTCCATGGTGTAGTTGTCCAAGCAAGGAAGTATGCATCCTCACCTTTGATTTTGAAACGAGCGATTGCTGAACGCTCCTTGACCGTCTTGTAACCCTGAGCAACCTCTTGAGCTGAGAGCGGAGTACCACAACGAGGACAGTAAGGAACGATTTTGAATCCCTTGTAAAGGAGCTTCTTGTCCCAGATTGTCTTGAGTGCCCACCACTCTGACTCGATGAAATTGTCGTCGTAGGTAATGTATGGGTTGTCCATATCTGCCCAGAAACCAACTGTTCCTGAGAAGTCCTCCCACATTCCCTTATATTTCCATACGGATTCCTTACATTTTTTGATGAAAGGCTCCATACCGTAGTTTTCGATTTGTTCTTTACCGTTGAGGCCAAGCAACTTTTCTACCTCAAGCTCTACTGGAAGACCATGTGTATCCCAACCAGCCTTACGGGGTACATATTTGCCCTTCATTGTCTGGTATCTTGGAATCATGTCCTTGATAGCTCGAGTCTCTACGTGACCGATATGAGGTTTGCCATTTGCTGTAGGAGGTCCATCGTAGAATGTGTAAGTCTCTCCTTCTTTTCTTGAATCCATTGATTTCTGGAAGATATCATTGTCCTGCCAGAATTTGAGCACCTGTTTTTCGCGCTCAACAAAATTTAAGCTTGCGTCTACCTTGTTGTACATATAAAAGTAATTCCTTTCTATGAGGTCGTGCTTTCTCGTCACACAACCCTTCTCTTATTTTAATATGTATTAATACTTCACCCCGTTATAGTAAGGGAGTGAATCGTACATCTGTGTTAAATTCTCAGCGTTTGGGAGAATCCAAATGACTGAGCCAACAAACAATATAATGCTGATTATGGAAACAACGATGCCTACCTTGGCAAGAGTTCTACCCTGTATTTCATTGGTCTTGGTTAAAAAAACTATTCCAAGGGCTATACTGATTAAAGCAACTAGTAGGTTGACTCCCACTGAAAAAAACAGTAAAGCCAGTAACCCTGAAACAAATGAACCTATTGCCATTCCCGTGTTGCTAGGCTGCTGATTGTAATAGTAACCCGACCTAACCTCTGGAGTTGTTTCATTAACTGTTTTTTCAGGTTCTTTGTTCTTGTCTACTTCTTCTTCAAACATGTAATCTTCGTTCATACATACTCCTAACAGCTTATAGTGTTCCTAATCTTAATAATCATACTCGTTTCAAGGGAATTTTACAAGTGAGCTAAATCTAAAAGATTTCTTAAATATTTCTTAGAATTCGCAATAAATTCGTAAGAAATGGAAAAATCTCAAAAATTTTATTGAATTACTATATAGACGCACCTACGATTGACTATTTGTGATTTTGTAGATGCCTGACACTAAAAAATTAACTTAGCAATAGAAAGGATAATAATATGTCAAAGAAGAAATCAAAGTTTAAGGTTAAAGGTTTTTTAAAGGATTATCTAAAAAATCGAACCCAAAAGAAAAACAATGCGAATAATGCACTTATAAAAGAAAAAGATGAAATGATTGAAAGACTAAAAGAGGCCATAGAAAATATTCCCAAAAGCGAGGTGCCGCAGGAACTAAAAAAAGACTATGATAAAAGAAAAAGCGCTTATTTAAGTATAAAAGATGTTAAAAAACTTAATTCAAAACAGATTAAGATAAAACGAACATACTATGAAACCAAAGTAGCACGGCGAAAAGCCGAGTATGAATCCGCATTCAATCTAATTGAAGAGAGTAAAACATTAAAGAAAAAAATTGAAAATTCTTCGCTTAAAAAAGAAGTAAAAAAGCTTTATAAAAATGATTTAAAAGATAACTATAAGAGATTAAACGAAAAAGTTGAGAAAGCAAGCGAGATAAATAAACTAAAAGAGAAAGTTCTCCAATATAGGATTGGAGAACTTGCAGGCGAAATGATTATAAACAGAACAGCAAACAATCCGTACAACCAATCTACATACACTAATGGTAACGATAAAAATGCTAGCCAGATTTCTAGCGCGGCATCCCCAGCACTTTCATATAACAGCCAACAATCATTACTCCCATAATAACAAACAGTAGACAAAATCTATTTAACGGAGGATACAAAATGGATAAAGAAAAAAACACTGAAAAAAATATAGACGAAAAATCAAAAGAAACTTCCAAGCGCAAATATAAAAGATGGCTACAATCATTTATTAATAATGACATTGATGAAAACTTATTTGGTGATTTAAATAAAGAATTTGATAATACACCAATGCATATAAAACAATCAAACATCTTCGCAAATGATGAAGAAGCATTGTTGATAGCTCAAAAAAAATCACTTGAACAAAATGATACATCAGATACCGATTCAGAATCTGGTATCTTCTCTTGGGATGATGATGACTGCCTATCAAATGATAACAACGTCAATTCATCATCTAAGGGGAAAGAGCCAGAAAAGCAACCCACACTCGATTCATCAGTTATCAATATACAATCTAATAATATCGCAGGAGAACAATTTCTCTTATTTGGAACTGAGGAAGAAGCAGCAGAAGCAGCTTTAAAACTGTCACGCGAAGAATATTACAATCAAACCAAACAAAACACACTCGATGTATCTAGCTCATCATCAACAACTGCTAAAAAAGAAACACAGAAATCCAATTTTGACAAAAATGAAATTATTGATCCAGATTTAGCTACAGCTATTGCATTATCACTTAACCAAGATACTATGGATAATCCTAATTCATCACCTAAAGACATGCTCTCAACTGATAATGAAAGTTTTGATCCGGATTTGGCTGCAGCTATTGCATTATCACTTGAACAAGGTACCTCTGATATTAACCAAAATTCAGTTTCTAGCCCTGATTTTGCGAGAAAAAAAAGAAAGTTTAGCGACCCCTACCCCCACACCCCATCCACGGATAAGAAAAAAGCAAAAGAGCCAACTGAGCCACCCACTAAAAAATTAAAAACTGAACAAAAGCCACGCTTGAATTAATAAAAATTTTAGCTTTCTAATCCTCTTTTCTAAAAAAACACCCACACTTACTTGATATGTAGAGAACAAATCATGGCTTGGGTGTTTTTTTCTTGATTTTATTCCCAAAAAATTTGCGAAAACAAAAAAGTGATTGTCACAAAATACTCTGTGACAATCACTTTATATAATTACATAACTAGTTTATTTGTGCATCTAATTTCTTAATAAATCTACACCAACTAACTTGCCATCCTCAGCTCGTAGTTGAACCGTAGTATCTCCGAGGTCGTATCCCACATCCTCGCCCCATTCATATTTTGGTTTAAGAGGAATACTCTTCTTTATATCACTTATTGAATTTCCGATTTTCATTCCATAACCTAAGTCAACATCATCAGTATAGGTTGAAACTGAGTTTACTCGATTAGTGTTTTTATCTACCTTAAGCACCAACTTAAGATCATTATCTTTATAGATATAAATGGTCTTTTCCCAAGGAATACTAGAAGAATCATCCGGAATCATATCAGTATATTCTTTAGCAGCCAAAAAAGCTGCCGGATAATTATTGATTGTCAAGCCGTTTATTGTTTTCAAAGAATCAATACCCGCTTTCGCTTCAACTACATTTCCTTCATGTGTAGTAACCTTTACATCTGCCTTGTTGGCATAGCCAACAGTCAATACCATAGATGCAAGTAATGTCGCTGCAATCAATTGTTTTCTCTTCATAGAATTTTTCCTCCTGTCTTTAAAGCTAGTTATGCTACTTCTTCTATAAAAAGTAGCCCCCACTGTACATGTACATTTATTATTCAATAAAAGAAGGTGTTTTTCATTTAACACCATTTTTTACAGTGATTGCTTCAAAATCACTTTTAAAATTAATGTCTATTTAAAAAATAGAGATACACTCGTCACCTTACCATTGGATCCACTATATTCAATCGTACCGCCTGCACACTCGTATTGTAGCCAATCATTCCCTTGTCTCAGCGGTGCATATTTAATTGAGTTCTTTACATAGTCGAATGATTTCCCAATCATATTTCCCTTTCCCATTGGCACACTATTGCTGTAAACAGTGATACTTGCCACCTCTTCGGAACCATATGTATTATCCATATATGTTTTCATCTGCATATCAGGATAATTGTTACCCTTTTTTTTAAAACTATATACATTTTCTTTAAGGGAATTAGTAAAATTAGATGTTTCCTCATCGGTATATTTATCAAAAATATACCTAGGTCCAGCTGATTCTGCATAACGCCCATATACCACTGCTAATTGGGTATAATCGGATGTATCTATTGGACTAACATAATCTGCTTTAGCTTCAACTACATTTCCCTCGTGCGTAGCAACCTTTACGTCTGCCTTGTTGGCATAGCCCACTGTTAATGCCATAGTTGCAAGTAATGTTGTTGCAATAATTTGTTTCTTCATTAATTTTCCTCCATATTTTTTCTGTTAATTATTTGCTACCTCTTTGTCAAAAAAGTAACAATCTTCTGTACATGTACATATATAATTCAATAAAAAATATGGATTTTTTTCCAAATTTTGGAAAAAAAATAAAGTTTTTTATTAATTATTATATGAGCGCGCCTATAATTAACAAACTAACGCCCAGGCAATGCCTGGGCGTCTCATATTTCTATATTAATTTCTATTAAGCATTTTTAAATCTAAAATTAGAAGTCTGTGAGGTTTGCAGCACGTCTCTCAAGGAATGCACCCATACCCTCTGCCTTGTCGTGAGTAGAGCATGTGATCCCGAAGAGGTTTGCTTCCATCTCAACTGCGTTCTTGATATCCATGTCGTAACCGTTGTTGATTGCAGCCTTTGCGATAGATACTGCATAGCTTCCCTTAGAAGCAATCTTAGCAGCCATAGCCTTTGCTGTATTCATAAGCTCTTCAGCTGGAACAACCTTGTTTACAAGACCGATTCTGTATGCCTCGTTTGCATCGATTGAATCGCATGTGAAGATAAGCTCTTTAGCGCGTCCCATGCCTACAAGACGAGCAAGTCTCTGTGTGCCACCGAAGCCTGGGATGATACCAAGACCACACTCTGGCTGACCAAATGTAGCATTCTCAGATGCGATACGAATATCACAAGCCATAGAAATCTCGCATCCTCCACCGAGTGCAAAACCGTTAACTGCACAAATTGTAACCTGTCTCATGTTCATGAGCTTGAAGAAAGGAACTGATGCTCTCATACCGAAAGCGCGTGCCTCTGCAGCTGTAAAGTTAACCATCTCTGAAATATCTGCACCAGCGACAAATGACTTGAATGCATTATCTTTCTTATCAGGACCGCCAGTAAGGATAAGAACCTTTACATCGTCTCTAGCTTCGATTTCTGTCAAAGCAACGTTTAACTCGTCAAGTGTCTCACTGTTAAGTGCATTAAGGGCTGCTGGACGTGAAATTGTAAGAACAGCAATCTCATCAGCAACCTCAAGCTTTAAATTGTTGAATTCGCTCATAGTAATCCTCCTCTTTTGGGTGAGCCCATTTTTTCTCATAAAGATATCATAGTGTATTGTTAAATCTTTGTCAATCAGTAAAACGTCCGTAACCGTGACGCTTCATTTCTTTCTTTTTCTTGTACATTTTTGCATCCGCTCGCTCAAAAACATCCGAAACAAATCTATCCTTATCTTGGAACTTAGCTTCACCAAATGCCATAGTAACCTCATGGTTCTCGTGATTATTCTTATTAACTTCTGAAAGCTCAGCCAGCAGCTTGTCTAGATTGTTATAATCACCTCCTTGGGCTACTACAACAAACTCATCTCCGCCAACACGGTAAACTGGACTGTGAGAAAAGATGTTACAGATGATTGAACAGCCTTGCTGGATAAATAAATCTCCTGACTGATGTCCCAAATTGTCATTGACCTGCTTTAATCCATTTAAATCAAGTATTACAATTGCAAACTCTGCTTCACCTTCTTTTCGGATTTTGTCGTTAAGCATATCCTCAAAATCGGCATATGAGTGTTTGTTTTTGACTCCTGTCAGCTCGTCCTTATATGCCTTATCCTCTGCGATAGCAAGATTGATAGAGTACTCCAACTCCTTGCGAACCTGCTCATCAATGTCAATCAAACCCACAATCAGCTGTGGTCCATCCATCTCCTCTACCTTTGCAATCTTTAGGGTGACATAGGAAGGAACTCCGTCGAAGCAAAGCCTGTAGTTGTAAACAAAGAGTCCATTTTCCTTGATTTTATCCATAACCTGATTTTTGCTGAAAACCTTCAAAAAGCCCTCTAGATCCTCTGGATAGATGCAGGATTTAATCTCCTCTACTGCTTCCTCAAAGAAATTTTCACCTGAGCTTTCAAGATTCAAGGCTTGGAATCTTGAGGTTGTCTTGTAGATTTCATAGCGATCAGTGTTTGGATCCACTGTATAGATACTGATAAAATCTCCAGACAAAGCTGCAATACGTGAGAATGTTATCTGCTCTTCCTTGACACGCTCAAGAGCCTCCTGCCTGCGAACCTGAGCATCCACATTGCTGACACCGATGATAATCTGATTGCCCTTCGTCCTTGTCTTGACAGCCTTTAGGTTGACATAGGTTGGCACCATATCTATATAGAGTCGATAAGTCAGCGAGAATACCCCATGTTCCTTAAGATTCTTTTCAATAAAATCCTTGTCAAAGGATTCAAGGAACATATGCTGATCTTCCTTGTGGACATTTTCAATTGCATCTTTCTTAACCTGCTCAAAGAAATTATCCCCGTGACGCTCAACAGAGATATCTCGGTTGTTTCCGTCGGGAGCATACTCCACAAATTTACCTGTGTCCAAATCCACAAAGAAAAGGTCTATATAATCTTCAGAAAGAACTCTAGCTATATAATTATAGGTAAGATTGTCCGCAGCAGCATGCTGAGAATCTGTAATTGAAAGAATTACAAAAGCAAGAGCAGTGACATGTGTCACCTCGTTGACAGCGATGCGCTGAATGAGCATCTGCACCGCCTTACCGTCTGCAGTTCTATCGTCAATAACCATCATCTTGCCGTCCATACAGCATTGCTTCATAGCAGCGACTGTGTAGGCACCCACGCCCTCTACATTCGAAGTGAATTTGTAGTTAATCTCATCTGCTTTATGTGGGAAATTCGTTTCTACGAATTCTCTAAAGGTTTTGTTACCTCTGACAACTGTAAAATCTTCACCATCAGATTCGACGATAGCCATAGGCCATGTATCAAAATATCCGGACATTGGATTGTCTTCATCCGGCTCCTTTTTGGCAACTGATAAATCATATAAATTTACATTTCCAACTGCAGAGTAATAGTCCGCCTCCGCTGGATTCTCGAATCCAATCTGGGCACCTTTTTTATATCGATCAAAGACCACTTCCTTTGGAATTGGCCTGCAATAATAGAACCCCTGAAGCTTGGCGCAGCCGATTTCCTTGAGAAATTCAGCCTGTTCCTCTGTCTCAACACCTTCAGCCGCAGTCTCCATTCCAAGAGCTATAGCCATTCTAATGAGCTCGGTGATAATAACCTTGGCGGTCTCGTTATATTTAACTTGATTAACTAAGGAAATATTTATCTTAAGTAGATCAAAGTGAATCTTTTGAAACAGCATAGGCGAAGAATCTCCGCTGCCATAATCATCCATCCACACCTTGAAACCAAGCTCCTTGAGCTTAACAAGCTGTTCTAGAACATTTTCGTTGTTTCTGGCAGTAGCTGTCTCTGTTACCTCGAGAGCAATTTTACTTCTAGGTATTCCTGCATCATCAACTCGTGCGACTAATTCGTCCACAATATCGCAGGAATAGAAATCAATCTGTGAAAGATTGATTGATGTTGGTACCACAAAAATTCCTTGTTTTTGTTGCTCCTTCATCTTGACTAAAACGTGCTCTAACACGTATAAATCAAGCTTGTGAACAACGTTTACCGCCTCCAAAATGGCGATAAAATCCCCTGGATTTAGCACACCAATAATCGGGTCGTCCCACCTAACCAAGGCTTCCTCGTTACACACCCTGCCGCTGGCGGCTCTGATTATTGGCTGATAGTAAACTTCAATCCACTCCTCCTTGAGTGCTCTATCGAAGTTACTCAACAAATATTTAGCCTTCTCCATAGATTCGTCTCTAGCAATCATTCCTCATCCCCCATAATTATTCAATCTATAGACCCCTAAACATTCAGACGACGCTGAATTTCACTAACAACTTCCCTTCCTCTAAAGATAATTGCACCGATGAATAGTGCGATGCTGACTAACAAGCATATCATCCACTCTAGTGGGCAATTGGTCTGCATAATATAGAAAGCAATGTACGGTAAAATACCGATTAGAAGATTGGTTAAAAGATAACCCATTGCGTTTCCAGTCTTGTCTATCATTGAAAAGATAAAGTTGCAAATCATGGTTGCCATAACTCCATTTGGCAGCACCCAATAAATATATTCTTTGAAAAAACCTATATAGTATGCTGTTATGCCAAGCATTATCATCACCATGCCAACCGATATTGAAAGGATTCGCGAAGCGCTCATGCCCTTTTTGAACAGCCTGATGATGCTAAATTCAAACGCCAAAAGCCACATAAAAAACAACAAACTCCAGTGGAAATCACACCCTGGATAAAGTGGAAGATGGAAAAGAAAATCCAAACCCATCAAGGTGATGATTGCAATCCAAACTATAAATAACTGTAGCTTATAAAAAAATGATTGAATTTTAAGTATTGTCTGAGTTGGAAAGTATTTTTCTTCTGGCTCGCCCACCAGCTTACTTTGGCAGAACGGGCATTTTTTAAGATCTCCTCCAACCTCAATATTACAATAAGGACAATTCTTCATTATCGAATCACCTCCGTCGCAAAAGCTTTAACCTTCATGCCCTCTTCGCTAAGTCCTCTAACAAAGCTTTTGATGACCCTGGTATTTGAATATGGAGATGTAACTCCAAGTGTAAGCACGCCGTTATAGCTTGACATGACTACAAATAGATTCTGCGAGCTGCAGAAGCCACTGTAGTTTTGAATCATCGGCACCAGTTCCTCTGGTGGTTTTTGAACTCCGAGATTAGAAAGAACAACAGATACCTTTTTATCTGTGACCTTGGAGCCATATCTAACTACCATCTGCTTGATGAAAAGTGGCACCGCTCTGACAGGGATAAAGTATTCCATGGTCTCAAAGTTATCCATCTGTTTTTTGATGTTTTCTTCGGATAGATTTGCCTTGAGCCTTTCGTCGAATTCATTTGCCAAATCCTCGAAAGAGATTTCCTCATCAAATACATGCGATACATTTACATTGTTGAAAAAGTTTCTAGATGTCTTTGATGGATAGTAGTTTCTAAGGTTGACGGGCATGGAAACATTGATAGGTGTTTCCTTTTTTCTTGGTGGCATATCTTCCTTGATTGCCATCATCAGCTTGGCGCCGATGTAACTAGTTAACCCGACTCCAATCTCCTTTGCCTTTGGCAGAATGTCCTGAGATGGAACTTGGATTTCAAAAAACTGAAGCTGATCGTATGGTAGCTTTAATCCACTAGGACGATAAGCCTTTTTAAGCGTAGATGGCTTTAGATACATGCTACCAAAGAACTGCTTGTAGCTGTCTTGGTTCAAGTCGTCCTGTGAGGCACCGGAATGTATTGTAACCTCTTCGAATTTGTCTGGATACTTGAGCTTTAAATAATCTAAAACGATGATATTTAAAAACTCCAATGCCCCCGTTCCATCTGAAAGGGCATGAAACAAATCCAAATTGATGCGCTTGCCATAGTATGTAACCTTGTAGTGAAGCATTGCGTGGCCTGGAGCATAAAGTGGTGGGCAAACTCTGCCGTGCTCCTCCTCAACCACCGGTTGTAAATCGGTGTCTTCCATGTAATGCCAAAAGATGCCTCGGCGGATTCGCACCTGAAACTGAGGCCTGTCTTGGATTGCAGAAAGAACTGCATCCTGCAATAAATCCTTGTCTATGTCCTCCCAAAGGGTGCAACTGACCCTGAGGGTTCTTGTATCTCTCTTGGCCGCTGTGGCCAAGAAAACTTTTGCAACGTTATCTACCTTGTACCAATTTTCTCTTGCCATGATTCTACCTATCTATTTAATTCTCGTATATCTCGGAAGATATATAGTCCGCCAAGCGCTTCATAGCTCGATTAGCCATAGGAAGAGGAAGCTGCTGGTAAACATGCCATCCATCCTTTTCTATGTCAATCAAAGCCTTGCCCCCAGCCTTGTTGATTTTCTTGTGTAATCTGGTGCTGTCATCTAACAGTATCTCGTTTTTGCCTACCATGATAAATGTAGGAGGGAATCCCTCAAACTCGCCGTTGAGCGGGCTGAAGCATGGATCTGCCATATCAGCATCCTTGCCAGCATAAGCTTGGCTGACACTGCAAACATAGCTGTGTGTAAGGATTGGATCCTTTTCTGCGTATTCCTCGTATGATGGTGACTCTGCGGACATATCTGTCCATGGGCTAAACAAAAGCAGAGCTCTAGGTGGAATTCTGTCTTCTTTAAGAAGCCGTTGCGTAAGACAAAGCACAAGATTGCCACCAGCTGAATCTCCTGCCATCAGGATGTTGGAAGCACCATACCCCTTCTGAAGGAGATAGTCCCAAATCGCCTGTCCATCCTCTAGCTGAGCAGGGTATTTGTGCTCAGGCGCAAGCCGATATGCAAAGGATACAACAGAAAACCCTGTTGCCAATGCCAGCTTGGCTGCCAAGATTCTGGCGTAGCCCAAACCACCACATATATATCCACCACCGTGTGCGTAGAGAATCACATACTGTGGATTACGTGCCATCTCTGGCTGAATCCACTCACAAGAAATCTCCTGCACCTTGAAAGCCTCTATAGAAACATCGCCCTTTGGAGCTGCAAGTTTGCCAGCTCTGTCCATTGCTGAGCGCTGTCTTTTTAAATCCTCTTTGGTGAGGGAGTTGCCCCCGATTGAATTGAAAGCTTTGATTGCCCTCATAAGAGGATCGTTCCAATTTATTTTTCTTAATGCCATAACATCCCCTGAGTCTGAAACATATTGGAAATAAGTCAAAATTTTGACATATATCTTATTATAATTATTTTTTGCGCTAAATTCCACGGAAAATAGCGATTCATACCGTTTTTTAACAATTTGTTTAGTTAATAGACAGTATTATGACTTTTTCACATTTCTTTCACATAATAATCACAATATTTCACCATTTTCAAAATTCAAAATGCTAAAATATTCTCATATGAAAAAGCATTAGTCTTTTTTAGGGGAGGCACGGTGGAGACCGTGCGGGAGTTATTAAATGTATTTGGGTTACGGATAAAGAGTCTGTTTTAGGCAGACTCTTTTTCGTGGTAATCAATTCACAAATATTCTAGTTCTTTTTGATGTTTTATTCACATTTTTTCCATTGTTCCTTCAGAAATAGATTGTATTATAATTACATCGCAAGACAGAAGCGATGAACCATTTTTTTCATAACATTATTCTCCCTTTTTAAAAGCGACGCCCCGCCGGCGTCGCTTTTTTTTGTGCTTCTATTTAGCTATATCATCTAGGAACATTCCTCAAGCTTCATACCTTTTTCAACGATATAGTCTATCAATTCTTCCATCGGCATCGGCTTTCCAAAGTAGAAGCCTTGGCATCGCTCACAACCAGTATCCTTTAGGAAGTTGTAGTGTTCCTCAGTTTCAACACCCTCGCATAGAGGAGACACACCCATCTGAGTGGCTGCTTTTATAATGTATTCCATAAGAGTTTTTGTCTTCGGATTTTTATCCATACTACGCAAGAATACAAGATCAAGCTTTAACACATCAAAATCATAATCTGAAATTGTGTTAAGCGAAGAATATCCGCTTCCGAAATCATCTATCCATACCTCATATCCGGCGTCGCGGATTTTTTTGACCTCGCTTTTAATAAGTCCAGTGTTATCATTGAAGGCGCTCTCGGTGATTTCAACTTCAATCATATTCTTTGGCACGCCATATATCTCTGTAAAGTCCTCTAGAAGCTTGAAAACATCGCAAATTTCAAAGTCCAGTCTAGAGATATTGATTGACGCAGGCACCAAGTCCATCCCCATTTCATATAGGGTGCTGTAATCCTGACATACCTTTTTTACCATGAATTCATCAACTAAATGGATGAGATGGAAGTGCTCTAGGGTTTCGATGAAATCTCCCGGTGAAAGCAATCCCATCTTTGGATCTACCCAACGAACTAGCGCCTCAAAACCACATATTTCCCCGGTGCTGACCCGGATAATCGGCTGATAAAATACTTTGATATAATCCTCAGCCAAAGCGTCATCTATATGATCGACCACGTACTGCTGGCGGCGCAGTTTATCTCTAAGCATCTCATCGTAGATGCAGTAGTTCACATCGTGCCTGTTTTTTATATTGTTGCAGGCCAATCTGGCATGGTCACACGCCAAGCCCACCTCGGCTCTTGCATCATCCAAGAAATAAATTCCAGCCTTGATTCGAACCTTTTTATTTACATCATCAGAAAGAAGTATACGCTTGTATACCTCCTCAACATTATCTATTATTTCGCTCTTGTTACCGGTGGCAAAAACCACGAAGTGATCATCTGAAAACCTTGAAACAGTTGCTCCGTAGAAAACTTCACGGATGACTCTTGCCACATCGCACAGCAACTCATCACCTAGCTTGAAGCCGTGACGCTCGTTATAGAGTTTGAAATTTGGAATATCAAAATGAATGAATGCCACCTGCTGTCTTAAGATCTCCGGCGAGGAAATCAAGCCTTGTATCTTATGATAGAAGAATGACATGTTGAATAATCCCGTGAGGGAATCAGTCTCGTTATTAGAAGATAGAATCTCCGCCTCGGCGTATGAATTTCGCGTTTCGCTAAGGTATTCATTCTGCTCTATATCTACAATAAACACATAGAAAAAGCTCTTGCCATTTATCCAGTGAAGCAAGTGACCAAAGTCCTCTATGTATCGAGTTTCACCAAGCTTTGTTATGATTCTATAGCGAACGTAATCATGACGCTTTTCACCGAAGAGTGTCTGCGCCTGAATCTGGTTTTCAATCTTATGCAAATCTTCAGGATGGACCATGCCCTTAAATGTTCCACCAACATAATCCATAAACTCCTCGAAGCTCAAGCATCCGAACAACTGGATAACATTGGTTTCAGCAAATATAATCTTCTCGTCACCATCGGCCTCATATATGAAAAAGCCCCCCGGAAGCCCAGTAGGTATTTGACCGACTGTGGTGTCGATAAAATCGTATTTCTTCATAAGTGCCCCCCCATTTCTACTAAATGTTGAAATAACTGATTTTTTCGCAAAGCTGTTCCGCAAGATTCTTCAATGAATCTGAAGCATCACTAATAACCTCAAAGGTAGAATTCAAATTATCCATAGAGTTCTTGGTCTCCGAAGATGTAGATGCGTTCTCCTCTGAAATAGCTGAGAGGTTATCAATTATATCAATTAAATTTGCCTTAGCTGAATCAAGATTGTTTACTCTATCTGAGATTTCTTTAGCATTGACAGATACGTTTTCAACGCCATCCTTCATTATCTCCATGTTGTGCTTGGTCTCATCAAGATGACCTGACTGAGCCTCCATCTCCTGATTCATCTGCTCGATGATTGAAATGGATCTTTCGGATTCAACAGTTAGCTCATCAATGATTGCACTGATTTTTTCTGCTGTGTGAGCAGACTCTGCTGCAAGCTTTCCTATTTCATCAGCAACTACTGCAAAGCCCTTGCCTGCTTCTCCGGCTCTGGCCGCCTCGATTGATGCATTTAAGGCAAGCAGATTTGTTTCTGAAGCAATATCTGTAATAAGCTTTGATGACTCGGCGATATTCTGAACTGAGTCGTTTGTATTTCGGATTTGCTCGTCAATCCCCTTCATTGAATCCACAACTGCTGTATTCTGTTCAAATAGGATATCGAGAGCCTTCATTGAATTTTCGCAGGCATCCTTCATATCCTGGGTGTTTGTATATAAAACTCCAACATTATCGGAAATAGTTTCTATGTCCAAGCCAATTTCACTGACATTTGAAGCGGAGTCCTGAACGCTTTCAGCCTGATTTATTGCACCCTCAGAGACGCCATTAATTGCTGATGTAATCATGCTTGAAACGTTAGATGCTTCCTCAGCCGACTCCGCAAGCCTATCACCAGAGGATGTTACATCTCCAGATAGCTTGACACTAGTTCCAATTATGTCTGTAAGCTTGTCCCGAAGATTCTGAATACTTTCAGAAATTGTACCAAGCTCATCGTTTCTTTTTATCAGATGTGTAGGAATATCCGCCTTGAGATTTCCATCTGCAAATTCTTTGATGGATTCAGCTATATCGTTCATTGCTGTAGAGCTCTTTTTTATTGCCCAAAGTCCAATACCAAAAAGCGCTGCTATGACAACGACACTTATTAAGATAAGCATGATAGACATATTGTTGATGGTCGCTTTAATCTCCGTACCATCACGACCAACAAACATCATACCCACTACTGTTCCGTCATCGTTAGCCAATGGAGCATAATAAGCGTAGAACTCTGTTCCTTCTATTTGACGACCTGGCAGATAGGTAGACTTACCTTGCTTGATTACTGCATCTGTGACATCTGATGATGCCTTGGTATTCAAAAGATAATCATTTGTCCCAGCCTTTTTCAAGGTTGTTATAACTCTTTCGTCCCCATAGAAAAGTGTATACTCTAATCCAGTTTCTGCCTTCAGATCTTCCATGGTCTCTAGATACTCTTCATATACTGGCTCGCCACCCTTGTAGAGTTGACCATCCGTATATTCCCAGTCTCCATCCCACATTTTTGTAAACTCACTGTCGGCTATTGTTCCTGCTGCGTGTAGTTCTTCGTGAACCATGTCAAGATAAGTTCCCTTGACTTTAAAGATACCAATAACGGTAAGAAGTATGCATCCTACTGCAGATGCTATACAAGCGACTCTGACAACCTGTCCAATTAATTTACCTTTCCTTTGTTTCATGGGCTTTATCCTCTCTATGAATGAGAAAAGTATAATTATACACACTAACAGCATGATACCATGGAAATACGAAGAAACCGTGAACCAAGCCATCTTGTTTATAGTGTAATTTAAAGAAAAGAAAAATGGCTACCGCCACGATGATCATTCATCTATAGCGATAGCCATTAGACTATATAATTTATTTGAAATACCGATCAAGGAATCCCTTAAGCGCTTTGCCGTGGCGAGCCTCGTCGCGAGCCATCTCATGAACTGTATCATGGATAGCATCAAGATTGTTTTTCTTGGCACATGTAGCAAGGTCAACCTTACCCTGTGTAGCACCGAATTCGCAATCCACACGCCAAGCAAGATTCTGCTTTGTTGAGCTTGTCATGTTCTTTTCAAGATCAGAACCTAAAAGCTCTGCAAACTTAGCTGCATGCTCAGCCTCTTCATATGCTGCCTTTTCCCAATATAGACCAATCTCTGGATAGCCCTCACGATGAGCGATTCGGGCCATGCATAGATACATACCAACCTCAGAGCACTCACCATCGAAGTTTGCTTTGAGTTGATCGAAGATGTATTTCTTGTCTTCTTCTGATATATCCGGGTTGTTCTTAACTGTCTTTGCATAAACACCAAATTCATGCTCAGCGGCAAGAGCAATCTCGCCTTCAACCTTTTTGAATTTATCCCCGCTAACATGACATACAGGACATTCTGCTGGTGGTTCGTCCCCCTCGTGAATATAGCCACAAACTGGACATACGTATTTTGCCATAGTATAAATCTCCTTTCACACTTTAAATATCAGTCTCGTGATGATATTTTACCACAGATAGGGTACTACTTGGCAACAATCTTGAACATCATCTCAAAGATTTCATCCATAAAAGATTCCGTACTTTGTTTAAATTGAGTTTGGATGTATTGGGACTTGTTATTGCTATACTGAATTACTCCCGACTATCATCTGATAATCAGGAGTCTGGTTTAATGTGTATGAAATATATCTTTTGAAATGGAGCTTTGTATTTTAATTCTCCCGGTAATTATCCGGCTATCTTTTTTCGAAAATGATTAAACGCTGCAATATATGTGCTGAACAAGAAAACTAGTAATCCTATAAGATAATATACAAATATCATATGGTTTGTGAGCATGCCTGCTTTGCCAAGGAATCCAAATATCATAATAGAAATAACTATTGCGATGTAAGCAAATTGGTATGCTAAATGACCTGCCTTATCACGAATTATGATATTAAGCTCGTCGTTAACTTCGATGTCCTGTTGCTCAAGAATCTCCTTGTAACGCTCACCATTTTTTGGAGATGCCCAATAAAAATATTTAATCATAGAAGCTATGCCTATTCCTAGGAATGCCCCAGTGAATCCCCATAACAAACCATCAAACGCGGTTTCTGTGAATATTGCTATTAGCAAACATATAATTCCGACTACCGTAATTGCGATACTTAAGCACAAACTACTTTTCTTCATTTATCCGCACCTCCCTTGTAAATAAAAATCTCTTCTATTGTTTTGCCAAAGAAATCTGAAATGATGAAAGCAAGATCTAGTGATGGATTGTATTTGCCGTTTTCAATAGCACTAACTGTCTGCCTTGACACTCGAATTGCTTTAGCAAACTCTTCTTGGTTTAGCCCTCGCTCTTTGCGAAGCTGCTCTACATAATTATCCAACCTATCACCCCCACAATTATGACAAGTTTCCTTTACATTTTTGATTCTAACACCCCGAGAGATTTATGTCAAGTTTCCTTTACATTTTTGTTTTTCTATACAACAAAAAGGTCAGGAAATACATCCTGACCCTTAAGAGTATGATTTTCTTACTAGAATAAATATGGCTTATCCCATAGGTTGAGCTTGGTACCGATTCCCTTTTCGAGGGCTTTTTCGTAGCATTTCTTGCCCCAAGCCACATCCTCAACCGGCATACCACCTACTGAGTAGATTATAACTTCATCATCTGAGGTTCTACCCTCCTCCTTGCCAGCAAGTATTGCACCAAGATTGATAATCTTATCCTTAGAAAGCTTTCCGTCATGAACCAAATCGAGCCACAAGCATCCTGGAATATAAATCTGATTATATGTTGGATATGGATACTCCTCTGCCCATGCTTCGTACAACTTAATGTTGTCGCAAACCAGCTTTGCCTTTCCGCTACAGATATATTCATCTGAAAAGTCACACGAACCTGGCACACAGAATAATGCACCTGGCTTAATCCATTCTTCCTTTACAAATGGATACTGACTTCTATCCATGCCCATTGATGTTGATATGGCAAAGCTCAAAATATCTGAATCTCTAACACATTCTTCAAGAGTATCCACAACCTGAATTGTTGTAAACTGAGGAAGATTCGTTTTTACGAATTCAATACATCTATCAATAGATGCCTTACCTCTACCTTTAATCTTTAGTGTGTCAAGAGTAGGTCTAAGTGCTGCGAAGGTTTCAATTGCTGTAATGTTGATTACACCTGGTCCAACAATTCCAAGAACCTTTGCATCCTTAACGGCTAAGTTCTTTACACCTGCACCTGGAATACCAGATGTTCTATAGGCAGATAGTAGGTTTGCAGACATAAGGGAAAGTGGTGCACCTGTATCCTTATCATTCAACATTACCATAAGGATTGATCTAGGAAGCCCTTTCTCTCTGTTTTCAACGTTTGAACCATACCATTTCATTCCAGCCATTGCAGTCTCACCACCAACATAAGCAGGCATCGCCATAAATCTTCTATCAGGACCGCTCTTTGGCATGTTAGGGAAAATAGGATTGTCCGGGAAGGTAATCATTGTGCCGTGAGAGTTTCCATTTTCTCCACCCATTAAATAATCACCTTTATCCAGAGTAACTAGAAGCTCTTCCATACAGGAAGTACATGCTACAACATCGTTTACACCAGCCTCAATCATATCTGGCTCGCTTAAATATAATAAATCAATCTTTGTATTTTCCATAATGCCATCCTCCTTTTTATCTATATGTATTTACAATTAACTCCCACTATTTCAGCTTGCTTTTTTGTGGTATTCCAAATATAGTTCATTTTCCATTGCCATAACTTCTTTTATCGCATAAGGCTTAAATAAAGGTTTCTTAACCCTAAGCTTAATCCAAAGTAACGAATATATAGCAAGAACTGCTATGGTAACACCAACTATCTTATACAGAGATAACTTCACTTCCATACTTGGATCGATGCTGTATATCATGTATACAGAACCCAAAATCGCAAGAACTGGAACCATCGCTCCAAATGGCAATTTAAAATTTCTAGGTGCATTCGGTAATCTTCGTCGAAGCAAAAGTACATCTACGTTTGTAACAATGTAACTAATCATCCAAAGGATTGCCAAAACCGCAATCATAAACGATATAGAATCTGTGGATGAAAGACCTGTTATGTTAAAAAACAAGAAGAACATTGCTTCTAACACTATTCCCACATATGGAGCACCTTTTTTGTTTGTCTTCTGAAAGAATACTGGAAGAAGCTCTATCTTAGACATTCCCATTAGGATATACGAAAGGGAATTCATTATCGTATTTACGGAACTAATAGCCGCCAATAATGTGACAACTAGCATCCAATATCTTCCAAGTGGTCCAAGTAGCATACGTCCATATAAAATCTGCGGTGTGGTACTTGCTGCCAACTCATCCCACTGTGTGTAGTTCTTGAATCCCAACACCATGAAGATTTGCATTACAAGAATGATGAGCATACTTAGAATCATTCCAAGTGGAATATCTCTTTTTGAGTTTTTGCAATTCTTTGTAAGAGGTATTACATATTCACCACCTACAAATAGGAAAAATGCAAGACCACATAAGCCGGTTACACTTTTAAAATCAGAAGCCACCACAGCCGGCTGGCTAACAATCTCACCTGTTCCGATTCCAAGCATTCCCAGAATTCCCATAATCGCAAGTGATGCAATAAGTGCGTAGGCTACAAAATCCTGAACCTTGATAAACACATCTACACCATTTAGATTTGTAATCATAAGAAATGTAACTAAAACTGCTGTAAATACCCATGATGGGATGTTGTAATCACTAAACATTGTGGAAAACGTATTTCCGAATACAGCTCCCTCAACTGATCCTGCAAGGGAGTTACACAAGAGATATCCGCCAACCATACAAATAATTGTGATGAATGGTCCTACTCCTGCCAGAGAAAACTGTGCTAATCCACCTGTTAGATTCGGCATAAGTGAATTTAATTCTGCAACGGATAATAGCGTCAAAATATTCACTATACAAGCAATGGTCATCGTAATTATAAATGGTGTTCCAATGCTTCCTGCGCCTATTCCAAGTGATAATAAACAACTACTTGCTACTACAAGTCCTACTCCAGTAGCTATTACACTTCCGAGCCCTATTTTCTTTTCAACCATAGAACACCTCCTTAATCCAATGTACCTTCTTTCAAGGCGTCCGTTCCTTCTTCACCAGTACGAACTCTAATTGCGTTTGTCACTGGAGTAACAAAAATCTTTCCATCACCAATGTGACCTGTATAGAGGGATTTCTCTACAAATTCAATAAAGCTATCAACTTCTCTAGTTGGTAACACAACCATGATTACCTGCTTAGAAAGAAGCTGTGGAACTTCATTTTTATCGCTTTCGTATTCCTGAGTTCCCAACTGAACTCCGCATCCTTTTGCGTCGTAAATTGTCATTCCGGTTATTCCAAATCTGGAAAAGTTTTCCGTAAGCTCAATTACCTTAGCTTCACGTGTGATTATTTCTACCCTTGATAATTCCTCGATTGAAACCTTCATAAGCATTTCCTCCTAACCTTTATTAAATCTTTGCCTTGAATCTGCCATATCGCAGACCCGATATATCAACGGATGTGACTCCATCAATAATAAGTTTTGCCAACTGCTCACCAACAGCTGGGGCAATTCCAAATCCGTGACCAGAAAATGCACATGCAACCACTAGACCAGGAACTTCATCCACAAAACCTAGGACGGGAACTCCATCCTGACAAATATCTAAGTAACCAGCCCAAGTTCTAACTATCTTGGCGTTTTCCAATGCTGGGAAGTATTTCATGATACCTCGGCAAATACAAGGTGATGTAATTGAAGCATTGCTTGGAGAGTTTTTAGGACCGGTGTCCTTGTTATTCAACTCAAGTCCCGACATTCCGCCGAATACAAATGAACCGTGATCAGATTGATGTCCGTAGAAATCTGCCTCCGCAGTTCCAAGCATCTGATCAAACATATGTGGTTCCGCCTCGGTTACGAGGCACTCGCATAACTCCTGATGCATCGGAACATCTACACCTACAGTTCCAAGAATCTCTCTTGATTCATATCCTGCTGCAACTACAACATAGTCTCCTTCATAGACGTTTTCCTCAGTGTATACCTCTCTAAGCTTTCCTTTTATTTTGCGAAGCTTTGTAACCTTCTCGCCTGTAAAAAATCGAACCCCTATCTCTCTAGCTTTTTTATAAAACGCTAGAGTTGTCACCATCGGATTTGCATGTCCATCTGTCGGACACCAGCTAGCACATGTAACTTCATCCGAAAGATAAGGATTGATTTCTTTTATTTCATCTGCGTCAATCATCCTGACATCCAAGCCGCAGGCCACGGCTCTATCTGTGAGTCCCTGAAGGATTTCTTTGTGCTTTTCATTCTTTCCGAGTCTAAGATTGCCATCTTTGTGATATTCACAATCCACACCTAATTCCTTGGAAAGCTCTGGCCAAAGCTCCTTGATTCCATACATTGCAAGTGGCAGTTCTCGTGGATCTCTACCTGATTGTCTAACACCACCGCCGTTTCTAGAGGAGCCACCATTTCCAATGTTGTCGCTTGCCTCTAATACAATTACTGATTTTCCTCTTTTTCTTAGGTAATAGCTTGTGGCACATCCAATAATGCCGCCGCCAACTACTATTACATCCGCTTTATTTGTTGACATTTCAGCTCACCTCCTTGCCAAGTACTTTCATCTCTGTCGGTCTCATAGGAGAGCGGGCAGTTGCTGGTTCCAGCTCATTCGGATTAATCGCCAACTCTCTTGCCACAATTCCTTTGACAAGTCTTGAGCAAGTCTGACCCTGACATAGCCCCATTCCTGTTCGCAAATATCGTCTTATTTCTGTCATCGTCCACATCCCATCATGAACTGCTCTTCTTATTTCACCTTTGGTGATTTCTTCGCAACGGCAAATAATCATATCGTCATCTGGTTGCGGGATAAACTCACCTATATCAATTGATCTATCAATTACTTCGCTCATCCTTCTCCCTCCTAACTGCATTTAAAAAATCTTGCCTTCATTGCATATTCTTTTGGAACCTTCATAGTTAAAAGATTTGTATGGTCAAACGCTTTCATACTCTTGACTGATACAATCTGTGCCTCGCATAGCTTTTCGCCATTTCTTGATAACCCAAAGCCCTTATCACCAACCTCTGGTAAAGGTAAAAACTCATATGGAAGAGTGATTGTTGCTGTGCCATCTCCACAGTCCTCATCTACCAAAAAGATTGCTTGGCCAGAACAACTCGCTACACACATTCCACAGTTAACACATTTGCTTTCCTCTTTGATGAATGGCAGGCATGTAATATTATTTTCAATTGATATACATCCTTTACTGCAGGCATCCTGACATGGATTACAAGGAATGTTTTGCGTACATTCCATCACTGGATGTATGCCAACCTTATGAACAACACCAGGGAATCGTTCTATCTCATCGTCTGCAACAAATCCTTTCTTTAAAAGGTTCATGGAAATATCAATTCCCTCTTCTGTTTTTTCAATAGCCTTTCCTCTATTCTTTGGTGCAAACATTCCCTGTCTTAAGCTATCCAAATCCTTTTCCAGCTTTTGAATCTCTGATTGCCTCTCTTCGTCTGATATGTAGCCCAGATATCCGCAAACACAAACGCCTGCCATCTTGCCTTCAATCATCGCTGATGATGCTTCTTCAATTCCTGATACATCACCTGCTGCAAACACACCAGAAACAGATGTCTCGCCATACTCATCCACGATTGGAACCTGACCACCTCGCTTTGGATTGTCCTCCATCTTGCAGCCTGCCATCTTAAGCAACTGGGACATCGGCGATAGTCCAACTGCCATGCAGATAGTATCTACTTCAAAATACTTTTCTGTTCCTTCAATCGGTCTAAACTTATCATCAACTTCGTTGATAGTTACACCTGTAAGACAATCAGTTCCATGTGCTTCTTTTATTGTGTGGGATAAAAAGAATGGAACACCACATCTGGCAACCTTAGCTGCGTGAACGCCATATCCGCCAATCTTTGGTGCCGCATCTACTAATGCCACCACCTCACATCCCGCCTGAAGAAGCTGGAATGAAACTACTAATCCTACATTTCCGGAGCCTAGCATCAAAACTTTTTTGCCTGGCTTAATTCCATGTATGTTCATCATGGTCTGTGCTGCGCCAGCGCCAATAACTCCCGGTAAAGTCCAGCCTGGGAAGGTAACCATGTTTTCGGCTGCACCGGTGGCAACAATTACTGTGTCACCCTTGTAATGCTTTATTGTGTCGCCAATCCTTACACTTACTTCCTTATCAGAATATAATCCAATTACTGTCGCCCCAAGCTCTACCTGTACTCCAACCTCTGCAGCTTCCTTTAACAATTCCTCGCCTATTCGAAAGCCTCTAATCTTTGCATGATGCTCCTTCGAGCCAAAAAACTTATGAATCTGTTTAAATAACTGACCACCCGGCTTGTCGTTTTCATCAAACACAATTACTTTAAGTCCTCGCTTAGCTGCTTCTATTGCTGCTGATAGTCCAGATGGTCCAGCACCTACAACTATCACTTCATATCTATCCATTAGACATACCTCCCTGATAATCTATAATTTCTTTCCTCTGCTACTACATGGCTTCCACACCGTTCTGTGTCTGAACTACCATTCCCTCCTTAAGAGGTGTCACACAGGTTCTAATATTAGGCTCTCCATCTACAACCATTACACAATCGGTGCATCTTCCAATGGCACAAAACAAACCTCTTGGCTTATGTTCCTTTTTTGTGTACCGATGGATCATCACTCCGTTTGCTTTAAGCGCTATGGCAATTGGTTCCCCTTCATACCCTTTATATTCTTTACCATCAAATTCAAATGATACTAACTTCTTTTCTTCCTGCTTTTCTAGTATCGGATGTTCTACTATTCTGCTCATCTTGACCTCCTATACCTTCTATTTAATCTGTAAGCATTGCTTCCATTTCTATTTCTACGATTTGTGTAGGTCGATTTAATCTTGTTATTTCAACCATTGTGTTTAGTGGTTTGACTTCTTTAAAGAATTCTGAATATGCCTCACAAATCTTTCCACCAGCTGTGATGTCTGTTGTATAAATAAAAACTGAAAAGACATCCTCTTTTGTTGCACCAGCCTGTTCAAGTAATTTGATCTGCTTGTCTAAAACGTATTTTGTTTGCTCGTATGCATCTTCTCCATAGACTGTTCCATCACCTTGGACTGATGTGGTTCCACCTATTTTTATATAAGGTCCAATCTTTACCATTCTTGAGTAACCAACCTTTTCTTCTAGCGGTGCACCTGAGCTATAGTTTGTTCTCTTCAGTTCCATAACAATTACCTCACTTTCCTTTAATATAAATCTGAAAAAGGCGCCCACACATCTTGTGTGAACGCCTTTGTTCTTAGCTGCTTGTTTTCTTGTTGAGTAATTTATATCATTAAATCTAACAATTTAAAAGCAGATGTTTAATTTATCTGATAAACCATTTGGTTGAAGTAACTTGACTTTCTTTTTTCTGTAGATATAATTAATCTAAACAAACGCAAAGGCGCATGGAGTTTTTTCCATGCGCTTTTCTTTTTAGGAATAATAAGGTAATTGGAGGCTCTATCATGAATCAACGTCAACTGGCATACTTTCTAGAAGTTTATTCTACTAAAAGCATCTCAAAGGCTGCTTCAAATTTATTTGTGACTCCCCAAGGTATTAGCAAAACTATTGCCGCTTTAGAAAAAGAATTAGGAACAAATCTGTTTGAACATAAACATAATAGGATTGTTCCCACTAATGAAGCTGCACGTTTATCCATTCACGCAAAAAACATCCTCGAAGAATATGAATTGATAACCGACAGATTATTTAAAAGTCAACGACCAATAAAAACTGTCTCTATCTTTTGTTCCTACGATTTCCCGCAACTGATACCTGCGACTTTCTTCAAAAAGTTCCATGATAGCTTTCCGGAAATTCAAATCAATTTGAAGGAATTTACAGATGACTATATCCTTGAAAAAATAAAGAAACACAAGGTTGAGCTTGGCATTATTCCTGGACCATTCAATCCGCATTATTTTGGCTATGAACAACTGTGCAGTGAGCCATTTTGTTTAGTGGTAAACAAAAATCATCCTCTTGCCAAAAGAGATTCTGTATCTTTTTCTGAAATAAGTGGAGAACCTATGGTAGTGAAGGACGCCAAATCTACAACCAGCCTAAATCAGCTGTATAGCTTTGACGAGCCAGTAGAATTTCCAAACATAATACTAGAGACCTCCGATATTCATCTGATTCATTCCATGGCTGAAGAAAACTATGCACTAGGAATGAGCTTAGAATATCTGGCCAAGAAGAACAAATCCGATAAGTTAAAGATTGTGCATTTCAAAGAAGAATGGTTAGTAAAAAAACTCTATATTGTATACAACAAGGATAATATTTTAAGCGCCGAGGCAAACGCATTAAAAGGGGCTATAGTAGATTACTTTAGTAATCTCAAAGCCCCTGTCTAAAATATTATTTGAAATAGATCAAGAAATGCTCCTCTTTGATGTCGTTGTACATTTCACAGTCTAGCTGAGACACATCATATACTTGCACTATATCCTTCAGCTCGTCACCTCCCTCAAAGGTGTGTGTGATGTTTTTAGCACTAACTGACTTAAGTATGTCTGGGTTAAATATAGTTCGCTCCGCATTGCTAAAGACAGCAGTGTAAAGTATATCCTGCTCCACCAAATCTTGAAACATATGACTACCGTAGGATAGCTCAGGATTGTAGCCTGCCTTCTTTTCTTCCATCTCGCAGATTGCTTCAAATCCGCTTATATCTGCAAATGAAGTTGGCACTCCCAGCTCTGGAGATGATGTGCCAAGTCTTCCTGGAGACATCAAAAACATATGCTTATCCTTAGTAGGACTATACCAATTCACCTTGCTGATTAACTGTGCCACCTTGACTTTTTCGTAGTGTGGCATATTGTAATAGGCAATAGGATCTATATAGACAATCAAATCTAGCTTCACCTGCCTAGAAAGGCCCATAGAGGCTCCGTAGCTTTCCAATAATATCTGTTCTTTCGCCAAGTTCTTTGGAATAGATACTTCCCCCAAATCTTTATAGACCTGCAAAGGACGACACTGCAGTAGATTTATCATGTACTCATCATTTTCCGAAAGATTAATAGCATATTCTATATCGACAGGATATTGATATTCTTCCTGGATGCAAGCCATTATATCCCTTAAAGCTCCGATGATTTCTGGCCTTTTTACAAGTCCTCGACAGGATACAAACATCACCTCTGTATTTCTGCCTGTCTCTCGCAATCGGCTTTCAACATCATAATCATGATCTAACATCATGGTTTTTAGATAGAAGGATAAGGTTGGCAGCAGCTGGCTTACCTCAAGCTGCTTCAAGCATCGTTCTTTTGTGTCAACCACTTCAATTTTTCTTTGGGAGAACTTATGCATGTCAGCAGAATTCGTATATACGGTTTTGTCAGGTGCAGCTAGGCTAACTAAACGTGGATATGAACCCTCGGTCCTATCAACAGCAGATGTTCCAAGTCCCATAACAAGGCGAAGCATTCCTTTGGACTGATCTATATCCTTTATGAATTTGTACGGACTATAGGAATAGCCTACACCTGCAGCACAAGGCATGAAGTAATTATCATAGTAAGAACCGGACACTCTTTGAACCAACAGCGCCATCTGCTCATCACGCTTCTCTAGGCCTCTTCTTTTTCGGTAATCTAGCGCAGAAAGATTCATTGAACTAGCGTAGACAGTTCTTACCGCATTTTCGAATTCCTCCAAACGTTCCTCTTCAGTACCGCGATTGACACAAAAAACAGATTCGTATTTTCCGGCAAAGGCGTTGCCGAATCCATCCTCAAGAATACTACTCGAACGAACTATATAAGGGTCCTGCCCATAATAGTCAATAATATCTCTAAACTCATCCCGAATCGCTTCGTTAAAAACTCCATTTATCAGCTTGTCAGAAAACTGTTTGGCCAGAGAAAAGAACCCCTCCTCCGTCCTTTGCTTTACACGTAAATCCCAGAAATTGTTATCAACGATATAGGTGTAATAAACATCTGAACCAATGTAAAAAGAATCATGCGGTTCAATATTGTCATAGGTCTGCGGCAGCTTGTTGCGCACTATTGCCCTAGACAGAAGCATACCGCAGGACTTTCCACCAATCATTCCTGTGCCAATCATATGCTCTCTGACTTCAAAATAATCCTCCGGTGTAAAGTTGCTCTTCACCATCTGACGCATTTTCTCGTCCCGGGTCATCATGATATTGCACATCTTATCGGCGTAATCCTTTATATCCTGTCCCTGCTCATACAAGCTCTTGGCTTGATTAAAAAACCTATCCCAATAATCTGAATGCTGCTCCCTTTGTGATCTTTGCATCTTACCAAGGATCTGATAAAATCTGCTCGCCTTTACTCCATCCAAAATCGGATAAAAATCCCCTGTGTCCCTGTCATAGACATGGGGCAGCAGCATCTTTTCATCACTCCTGTTCCAAACCTTCTCTGGTCTAACGTAGATGTTTTTATCGTCGGAATAAACATCTATAAATACCTGAGCTGTGTTCTTGATTTTGTTAATTGCGTGGACAGAATGCTTACCTCTAAGCACCGGAAAATAAGCCACTGTATCTAGCGTAAATAAAAACGGACAAGTAACCTTGAAAAAATTGCCCATCATTAAATCAGTCGCCCACGCCGCCTGCAACTCAGATAAACAGTCGAAGATATAGAATGCATCATATCCCTCTTCAGCAATAATATTGTGGATGTCCACCGTAAAATTTTCAAAACGATGAGACAAAGGAATTTCGCATTTTTTAATCTCAGGGCAATCCTGAACTAATGGCTCGTGGCTTGCAAATCTAAAGTATATTATTCTTCGTTTATCAATCTTTGCCTGCTCCACATATGGATTCAAAAATAACTTGAATTCATCTAGAGTAGATACTCTAAAGACTACGTTATCCCCCAATCGTATGTAGTCTAGAGCCTCATCCATCTGTGGAATTCCTGATAGTATCTTTTCGAATGCTGCCATAGCAACCTCCCCCAAAAAGTAAGTTAAGAAAGAGTTTTGCTTTGCAAAACTCAATTGCTGTAAATAATTGCCTATAGAGAAAAAAGCAGACGAGATGCCTGTTAGTGACATCATCGTCTGCTTCTGTTTTTATATTAGCACAGATTGAGCCTTGTTTAAAGTTTGATGTAATAAACGGCAGCTAGTACTAGTTTTCATCAACATACTTTTGGATGTTGCTTGCATTAGCGTAACGCTTAACTTCATCGCCGTTGATTACCACAAGTGTTGGAGCCTGCATAACACCATATTTTCTAGTGAGATCCTGCTGCTCCTCTGCGTCGATGACGATGTATTCCTCGTCTTCGAGAATTTCTTTGGCTCTAGCACAGTTAGGGCACGTCTTTGTTGTAAACAGATATTTAACGCCTGTGTTAAGCTCTTCTGAAACAATTTCAACATTCACCTGAGGCTCTTTAGCCTGGGCTGCCTTCTGCTCGCCAGAACGACGGCATACTGAACCTGCTATATCGTAGAGCTTACGATTCTTATACTCTTGAGTCTTGCCCTCGTTCCAGTTTTGAACTGGACGATAGTAACCTGTGATACGGCTGTAAACCTCGGCAGTCTTGCCGCAGTGTGGGCATGTGTAGTGCTCACCAGCAATGTAGCCGTGCTCCTTACATACTGAGTATGTAGGAGAAAGTGTATAGTATGGCAATCTGTAGTTTTCTGCAATCTTTCTAACAAGGCTTGCTGCTGACTCCCATGTAGGAAGCTTCTCGCCGATGAATGCATGGAAAACAGTGCCTGATGTATAAAGTGTCTGAAGCTCGTCCTGAACCTCGAGTGCATCAAAGATATCTGATGTATACTCTACTGGCATGTGTGAGCTGTTGGTATAGAATGGTGTATCGCCTTCTTTACCTGCAGTGATGATATCTGGGAACTGCTCTCTATCATGCTTTGCAAAGCGGTAGGTTGTAGACTCTGCTGGTGTTGCCTCAAGGTTGTAGAGATCACCGTACATCTCTTGGTAATCAGAGAGGCGCTCACGCATGTGATTGAGAACATCCTTTGAGAACTCCTGCACTCTCTTGTCTGTCATATCTGCGCGAAGCCAGTTAGCGTTAAGACCAACTTCGTTCATGCCGATAAGACCGATTGTTGAGAAGTGGTTGTTAAATGTTCCGAGATATCTCTTGGTGTATGGATACAAGCCCTCGTCCAAAAGCTTGGTGATAACACCACGCTTAATCTTAAGTGAACGAGCAGAGATATCCATCAGCTTGTCTAAGCGAGCGTAGAAATCTGCTTCGTCCTTAGCCTGATATGCGATACGTGGCATGTTGATTGTAACAACACCAACTGAACCTGTGCTCTCGCCTGAACCGAAGAATCCACCTGACTTTTTGCGAAGCTCGCGAAGGTCAAGACGGAGACGGCAGCACATAGAACGAACATCGCTTGGCTCCATATCGGAATTGATATAGTTGCTGAAGTATGGTGTGCCATACTTTGCTGTCATTTCGAATAATAGTCTGTTGTTTTCGGTGTCTGACCAATCGAAATCACGTGTGATTGAATATGTAGGGATAGGATACTGGAATCCACGACCGTTGGCATCACCCTCAATCATGATCTCGAGGAATGCCTTGTTAACCATATCCATTTCCTTCTTGCAATCCTTGTACTTGAAGTCCATCTCTTTGCCACCAACGATAGCTGGAAGCTCTGCCAAATCGTTTGGTACAGTCCAATCTAAAGTGATGTTAGAGAATGGTGCCTGAGTACCCCAACGTGAAGGTGTGTTGACACCGTATACAAATGCCTCAAGGCATTTTTTAACCTCGTCGTATGATAAATTATCCGACTTTACGAATGGTGCAAGATATGTATCAAATGATGAAAATGCCTGAGCACCAGCCCACTCATTTTGCATGATACCGAGGAAATTGACCATCTGATTGCAAAGTACAGATAAATGCTTAGCAGGCGCAGATGTAATCTTGCCTGTGATTCCACCAAGGCCCTCTTGGATAAGCTGCTTTAACGACCAGCCAGCGCAGTATCCTGTGAGCATTGAAAGATCGTGGATGTGGATATCGGCACGACGGTGTGCATTGGCGATTTCCTCATCGTAGATTTCTGAAAGCCAGTAATTGGCTGTGATTGCACCTGAGTTGGAAAGGATAAGACCACCTACAGAATATGTAACTGTAGAGTTTTCCTTAACTCGCCAATCTTCAACCTTTACATAGCTATCTACAACATTCTTGTAGTCCAAGACTGTAGACTTCATGTTGCGCATCTTTTCGCGCTGTTTTCTGTACAAAATGTAAGCTTTGGCAACATCAGTGTAGCCAGTCTGTTCCAAAACGTTTTCAACAGAATCCTGAATATCCTCTACAGTGATTTTGCTCTCTTTAATCTTAGACTGGAAATCTGCAGATACGCGCAGAGACAATAATCCGATAATATCGTCGTTGAATTCCTTTCCAGTTGCCTCGAAGGCCTTTGCAATAGCATCGTTAATCTTCCCCAAATTGAACTCTGCTATCTCCCCATCTCTCTTAACTACATGAAACAATTATACTCACCAATTTCCTTTCTCTAGTATGTCAAAAAAGGACTCCCCCTACTATTGAAATGCATTTCTCTAAATAAGGTACTTCCGACTGCTTTTATATTATCAAAATATTGGCACCTGTTCAACGCGCAATCACTACATATTGTGTTTTTCGTCATTATTACCTAAAAACGGTTTTTATATTTGATAATTTTCTAGGTAGAATCGTGTTTCAACACACACAATATTTGGTGTTTCTTCACAAAACCATCACACAACATATAGTATGCCACTTTTTGCCATGTCAAACAGATTTGAATGAAATTGAAACAAAAATACTCTACCTGAAGTTTGAGACAAAATAAAAATAACTCACTTAGAATTTGTCTAAGCAAGTTATTTTGGATTTTCGATATTATCTTGTCTCTAAAAATATGAGCTCTTTTTTCGCCGTTTCATCATTTGGATATTTTTCTAGATATTGTATGAGAGCATCTCTCGCTTCACTGAATCGATATAGCTTTTCAAAAGCTGCTACCTGTCCCTTCATAAGCTCTGGCATATTGTCTATTGAATCGAGTTTCAACCCTGCTTGATAATACCCAAGAGCGTTCTCATAATTGCCATTTGTCATCTCGATATCACCTAAAGTACCAAGCGCTGTACTAGTGACTTCTTCAGACTTTGCGTACTCGTCAAGAAGCTCTCCTGCCTTCTTATAATCGCCTTGATCCTGATACAGTTTTGCAAGATAAAGTCTAGCCTCTACGATATCTTTGTCTATCGCTTCTTTGAGAAGCTTCTCAGCATCAGAGGTCTTTCCAAGTATGTAGTAGATACGTCCCTTATAGTACTTACTCTCAGCTGACCTATCCTTGATATCCAACGCATTGTTTAGGTAAACCATACCTTGGTCAGTATATCCTAGACCGTTTAGATTCTCGTAGATTTGAATATATAATAGATAGTTCTTTTCGTCGATGGCAACTGCAGCATCATAATCTGTAATAGCCTGGCCGATTTCGCCTTCTTTGGCATAGATGCTACCCCGCAAGAAATACGGCTTGAAATTGTCCTCATCATATTTGATAAGAGCTGAGTATGTTGTCGCAGCATCATCAAACAATCCCGCATTGTACTGAGCGGCACCCTTATAGTAGTTGATGTCCAACTCTAAATCGGTAACCTTTCCAACAGAACAATCTAGCGCCTTGTTGAAATACTTTATCGCCTTGTCATATTCCTTGACATCCATTGCCTCGATGCCTTTATCTCTCAGCGCGATTTCTTTCTCGTCATACTTGGAACATGCCGTAACCGTCATCGCCATATATACTGTTAAAATTATTGCGTAAATCCTTTTTCTCATAAACTACATTCTAACAAACTCACCCTCATTTGTGTAGGTCTTACCAAAGTTTCTAGGTGGACTTGCCCGCTCCTGCGGGACACAATAAAGTTTATATAATACTTCTTCAAACCTTATGCCGAGCAATTGCGTTGCAAATCCATTTGCCAAGTGAAATTTAAAAAGTGATTTTTGAATATATAGTCACCAATGCACATTCGGCGTCCTGCCTCAACGTGCATTTTCAGCCGCCGTCCTGGCGGCTGATGACTATATATTTTCAAAAATTACTTTTAATTTCACTAGGCGCACTCCAATGCAACGCTAATTGCTCGGTATAAGGTTTGCAGAAGCATTTTATAATTACTAGAAAAAGTGTCCCGCAGGAGCGGGCAAGTCCATCCTTTAGAAACTGTGAATAATAATTCAACATATGCTATAATTTGTTTTGGTGAGCTTTGTTTATGGCTCAAATTTATAGATTAGAAGGAGCAACTAATTGGACCAACCCACGATTGTTAAGTTAATTATTTTGTTTGTTTTGTTGGCGCTATCTGCGTTCTTCTCTTCGGCGGAGACCGCTCTTACAACGGTCAACAAAATCAAACTCAAGACCATGGCTGATGAAGGAGACAAAAAAGCTGCCAAGGTTCTTAAGGTTATAGGTCGACCAAAAAAGATGCTGTCCGCCATATTGATTGGCAACAACATCGTAAACCTTTCAGCTTCATCTTTGGCCACTGCTCTTGCAATTCGTATTTTCGGAAGTGTAGCAGCGGGAATCGCCACCGGTATTCTTACATTATTGATATTGATATTTGGTGAGATAACTCCGAAGTCATTGGCAAACGCCTATTCCACCAAAGTATCCCTTCGCTTTGCACCAATTATCGGCGCATTAATGTGGTTCCTCACTCCATTGATTGTCATCGTTAATTTTATATCCGGTCTTTTTATACGACTCTTTGGCATCGATCCAGATTTCAAGGATGATACCATCACTGAAGAAGAAATCAGGACGATGATTGATGTTAGTCACGAAAAGGGTGCCATAGAAGGTGACGAGCGCACCATGATTCACAAGGTGTTTGATTTTTCTGATGCTTGCGCTAAGGAAGTCATGATTCCTCGAATCGACATGACGATGGTGGATGCGGATATCAGCTACAACGAACTCATCTCAGTATTTAAAGAGGACATGTTCACTCGTCTTCCAGTATGCGAGCCAGATACCGACAAGGTTATCGGTATTGTTAATATGAAGGATTTTCTTGGACTTAATAATCCTGCAGATTTTTCGGTTCGCAATTATCTAAGAGATGCATACTTTACTTATGAAATGAAGAACGTATCCGATCTTTTCGATGAGATGCGAAAAGAATCTGCTACTCTTTCAATCGTGCTTGACGAATATGGCGATTTATCCGGCATGATTACACTTGAAGATCTACTTGAAGAAATTGTCGGTGAAATCCGTGATGAATACGACGAGGATGAAGAAGATCCAGTAGTTCGCATAAGCGAAAGAGAATACCAAGTTTTAGGTTCTATGAATCTAGAGGATTTGTGCGATATCATTCCTCTTGGATTTTCAAGCGACGATTACGATACTATCGGCGGTTATATCGTCGGCGCCTTCGACCATTTTCCAACTGCAGGTGAGACTTATGTCTCCGAAGATGGTACAATCATCCGAGTCCTTGCAGTAGAGAAAAAGCGTATCACCAAGCTTAGAATAAAGCTGCCTGCTGCAGCCACTGATTCACAGCAATAGATATATTGATTATAAGCCCTAGCCCAGCCACTAATTGATACATGCCACGTATCGCTTTGGTTTTAGCTAGGGCCTTTTTTTGCGGTTTTATTTCATCAGCAGGATTTCTTGCACGTCTTTTTGCATCTACAATATAACAATCATAATCCAGAACTATAAATGTTATCAGCCCCATTGTATTTACAATGACAAAAGTCAACAGACTTATCTCTCGATTTAGCTTTAAATATAAAAATAGATTCACAAATAAAATTGCACTTTTTTCAGCCAAAGCTTTAGCACGCTGTCTGCCTTTTTCTTTTAATAAAAGCTTAGTAGCTGTCTGCCAAATATTTATTCCATCAACAAATTCATCCTCAAAGCTTTCTAAAATTTTCTTTGGATAATTACCATGAATTATCTCCATGTTTGCTAGCGCAAGATGAATCTTATACATAGGACTGCAGCCAAGTTTTCTTTCTATATATTTAAAACCAACAGAAATATATTCATCTCCAAAAATCTTCTCCTGCTTTGACGCTGCTTTTAAAATAATACTTTTTGTTTTTCGGTCATTAATTGCATAATATAGCTCTCTGAGAAGCTCCTTTGAATTACTACAATCTTTCATAATAATTATAAGCTTCTCCAGATACTGTTTTTTTCTATTAAATTGTTTGATAGCTATTCGTCTATGAATCACTGCTGCGACAATTGAGCATAGCTCAACAAACAGCCACAATCCAAAACAAAGAAATAGCCTGTTTAACTGAATATTCATTGGGAATTAAACTAAGATAAACGAAAAACGACACGCGAACGCGTGCCGTTATATTAGCATAAAAAATTTGTTGAAGCAAGAGTGATTTGCCAGAGAATAATTCTGTAAGCTCGCTTCTATATTTATTAATACTTCTCTGGTTCTGGATACTCTACACCGAATGTCTCAACTGTAACCTTCTTCATAACCTGATCTTCTGTAGGACGGTCTGAGTAGTCTGTGTCAGTCTCTGCAATCTTGTTTACAACATCCATTCCCTCGATAACCTTGCCAAATGCTGCATAATCGCCATCTAGATGTGGGCTTGTCTGGTGCATGATGAAGAACTGGCTGCCTGCTGAGTTTGGCATCATTGTACGTGCCATTGAAAGTACACCTGGCTCGTGCTTAAGGTCGTTCTTAAAACCGTTGCTAGAGAACTCTCCCTTGATTGAATATCCTGGGCCACCCATTCCTGTGCCGTCTGGATCGCCACCTTGGAGCATAAAGCCTCTGATAACTCTGTGGAAGATAACTCCATCATAGAAATTATGATTGATGAGGCTGATAAAATTGTTTACTGTGTTTGGAGCGATTTCAGGATAAAGCTCTGCCTTCATGATATCGCCATTTTCCATTTCAATTGTAACCACTGGATTCTGTGCCATTTTAAATTCTCCTTTTCTTAATGTAATCCGCATGTTACGCTGACAATCCTGAGTGTTACTTTCAGTCACTACATGTGACTTGCAGTAACCTCAGAGATTGTCAGCTACATGTTCACTTAGATTTTGAAATAAAATTTTATAAATCTATTTAAAATAAATAGATGATTTAAAACCTTAACTTATTTTAGTTTTAATAACATCCAAGGCTTCTGCCAAGTACGAATTTTCAATATCGTATATACGACCTGAGTCCGCAGCTGTAGCAAGACTTTTATCCATTGGCATTTTGCCAAGAACTGGAATGCCAAGTTCTGATGCAACTTCGTCGATATTACTCTCACCGAAGATTTCAATTTTCTTACCGCAGTCTGGGCACTTAATATATGAATAGTTTTCTACTACACCAAGCACTGGGATATGCATCATATCAGCCATGTTATAGGCCTTTTTTACAATCATTTGCACAAGCTCTTGTGGACTAGAAACTATTACGATGCCATCTACAGGAAGTGACTGGAAGCATGTAAGAGGAACATCACCTGTGCCCGGTGGCATATCAACAAATAGATAATCAATATCGCCCCAAGCTACGTCTGTCCAAAACTGCTTAACTACTCCTGCGATAACTGGACCTCTCCAAATAACTGGCTGCTCCTCGTCATCAAGTATGAGATTGATTGACATAATCTTGGTTCCATCTTCTGCAACCTCTGGCAACATAACCCCCTCGGCATTTGCTGCTGCAGGACCATGCACGCCAAACATCTTTGGAATCGAAGGACCTGTTATATCGGCATCGAGTATACCAACCTTGTATCCAGCGCGAGCCATAACGCCTGCAAGTGATGATGTAACCATCGACTTGCCAACTCCACCCTTGCCAGAAACAACACCGATAACATGCTTTATATTTGAATCTTTGTTAGGCGCCTCGATAAACGAAGTGTTTCTACCTCCTTGCTTGGCTGCTGCAGCGGAAGGGCATCCCTCGCAGGAACTCTTGCCACATGAGCCAGCTGAAGCACACGAATTGTTGTCTGCCATTATTATTAGACCTCCTATAAACGCTCATTAGCTATTTTACTTGCTCAGGTATTATAACATACTTCTTGGAGTTTCTTGAGTTTATTTGTAAGTACATTTTCCCCTCATCCGCCCCTTCGGGGCACCTGTCTCCGCTTCCGCTCCGGTCGGCTCGGACCAGAGGTCCACTGGACCTCTCTCGCCCCTCTGGGGAAGGCTTTATGCTGGTTGTGAAATGAGATTGATTCTATCACTTTGCTTGGTTGATTGTAGTTCCAACAACAGCAGCAAGTTATCCACAATATCCACATCCATGTTAATATAGTTGAGGATAACTTCATTTTGGGTTTGTATACAAAAAATCTCCTCCATGCGCCATGGAGGAGAAACACTGTATTATCAAGGCTTTAAAGCCGATTGTGGAAAACTGATACAAATTTCAACTAGCAAACATTTCCCACAAAGTTATCCACAATTGTAAATAACAAGAAAAAATCTCAAAATAGCTTCTGCACTTTTCTATCGTAAGTAATCAATCCGTTTAACTCATCTTCTATATCAGTTGCTTGGGTGAAAACTGCTCCTGAAAGACCTTCATCCTCCAAGGATTTAATTTTTTCCATTAGTACATCAAATGCGTTTTGTAAATCATTCAACTGATCGAAATTTTTATAGCCATAAATTGTATCTCGTTTTACATGGCCATCCACCTTGAGAGAGTATCCACCATATTCAGAAATCACATATGGTCGATTAGTAGGTTTGACCTTTAAATCATGAAAATAAATATGCTCCGAAAATACATCTCCACAATCTTCATGGAACCAACCCGAAGCTGCATCCATCGGACGAGTGTCATCCAAGTCCTTGGCATATTCATGACATGCCTTTGCATCAAACTGTCCCCATCCCTCATTGAACAAACACCACTGTCCAATAGAAGGAACGTTGTAAAGCTGGTTGATTATGTCGGCGCATTCCTTGCGCCATAGCTCCTTTGATTTATCTGAAAGGCGACCAGTGAACTTTTGTAGGAAGTGGCCTTTGTCTTTGGCATTTTCAAAGGAGCGGACTATTGTTGGCACATTGCAAACCATATTCATGTCGTATTTTGTTCCACCATTTACAATATCCTGCCAGACAATCATCCCCAGTCTATCGCAGTGGAAATACCAACGCATTGGTTCAATCTTGCAATGCTTGCGAATCATGTTAAAGCCGATGCTTTTGATTGTTTCAATATCATATATCATAGCGGCATCACTAGGTGGAGTCATCAAGCTTTCTGGATAATAGCCCTGATCCAAAACTCCATTCATAAAATAGGGCTTGTGATTTAATGTGAGGCGAGGAATCCCCTTCTCATCGTTGGCAACGCCAAAATGTCTCATCGCAAAGTATGTAGAAAACTTATCCTTGCCATATTCAACATTTATAAAATATAGATTGGGCTCTTCCGGAGTCCAAAGCTTATAATCATTAAGATGAATTTCCACAATGTATTTATCTGTGGAGACCATATGCACATCATAGCTCTTTATCAAATCTTGATTTGCAGATGAAATGTTTATCTTATCTTTTTGCTCAGAAACCTTCAACTCTATAGTAAGCATATTATCATCGATGTTTGGCTTTAGCTTTATGCCTGTGACATACGCAGCAGGCACCCATTCCATCCACACAGTCTGCCATATTCCGCTTTGAGCGCTATACCACATGCCACTTGGATTAAAGCTCTGCTTCCCCCTTGCGTAGCCCTCTACATCCGTATGATCCCAAACCTTGACCTTTATCTCATTATCACCTTCAATCACAAAGTCTGATATGTCAAAGGAAAAGCTTGTAAAACCGCCCTCATGTGTTCCAAGATTTATACCGTTGATTGACACCTGACACACTTGATCTACCGCACCAAAATGAAGGATAAGATGCTTCGACTTCTTAACCTTCTCTAGGGTAAATATTTTACTGTATTCAAGAATCTCGTCTGGCTTTAGAACGTGCCCTACCGTGCCTGAAAGCCTAGCCTCTGGCGAAAATGGAACCTCGATTGGTCCTTCACAATCAACCTGTCCCAAAGCATCTGTTACTCGGTAGTTCCACTCTCCATTTAGATTAATATATGACTTTCGCTGAAGCTGTGGACGTGGATACTCCTGCAATCCAGTGTACTTAAAATCTGTTGACAGCCCATAAGTAGCGGCATTCTTGTCCGGCTTGCTTATGGCTGTTAAAATCCCTTTCCAATCCATATTCTCCTATCCCCTTATATGACATATTTATTTACGCATAATCTATATTCGTATTTCAGAATTCTTTTTCTTAATCCATTTCGTATATACGATAAACAGGCAGATGCTATGTACGAAGACAGTCAAAATCCAACTGCCTGGGTATGAAAAGAATAGAACCGATTGTTCATGATGAGACTGAAAATAAGTCGCGATCCAAATAAGGCGGGTGACGCACGCTCCAAGCAGGGATACAATCATAGGCGCCAATGACTGACCAAAGCCTCTCATCGCCCCAGTAAGGGTATCCATAACTCCACATAGGAAGTATGGACAACACACCCAAAACAATCGCAAGCTTCCCGCCACAACAGCATCCATTCCATCTGAAGTATCAAGATATATCTTCAGTAGTGGCTCCGAAAAATAATAAACCAAATTTCCCATTGTAAGACCAACTACTGTTACAAGAGCTAGGGTCTCAAATATAACCTTTTTGACTCTATCCTCTTTGCCGGCACCAAAGTTTTGTCCTACAAATGTAACTGTGGTCTGAGATACTGAATTCATTGATATATATACGAAACCTTCCACTGACGAAGCAGCTGCTGAGCCTGCCACCACCGCCGTGCCAAAAGAATTAATTGCAGATTGAATAACCACGTTAGATAATGAAAATACAGTACCTTGCAAGCCTGCAGGCAAGCCTACACGAATTATTTTCTTTAATATTTGAATATCTATACCTATCTTTGATAGGGATAGTTTTAATGCTCCATTTTGCCTGATAAAAAAGATTATTAGCATACCACAGGAGATTAGATTAGAGACAACGGTTGCTATAGCGACTCCTGCTACTCCCATACCAAACACAATAACTAAAAGTAGATTTAATAATACATTTATTACTCCTGCCACTGTCAAAAACATTAGTGGGTGAGCTGTATCACCAGCAGCTCTAAGTATTGCTGATAAAAAATTGTAAAGCATAATAGCAGGCATAGCCAAAAAATATATCCGCACATATAAAGTAGCAAGGGGAAGCACATCACGTGGTGAACCCATCAACTCAAGCATTGGTCGTGCTCCAAAAAATCCTACAAAAACTAGGATCATTCCACCTATTAATGAAAATGCAACGCTGGTATGCACTGTCTTCTCAACATCCTCCTCGTGCCTAGCACCATAAAACTGTGCTGCACACACATTTGCTCCAATGGACATACCAACAAACAGATTAGTCATGAGATTTATTAATGAGGTTGTAGAACCCACAGCAGCTATTGATGATTGCCCTGCAAAACGTCCCACAACAATAACATCAGCTGCGTTAAATAGAAGTTGCAACACACCTGATAAAATAATTGGAATTGTGAAGATAATTAATTTACCTAAGAGGGGTCCGTGTGTCATGTCAATTTTAGAAGTTTTCATAGGTTGATTTTATCACTTTCCCATTCAGAAATAAAATAGAGTTTTCTTGGCATAACTCTAACAATACTAAAACAAGAAATAGGCTACGCCTACTCAACTCCCCTGCCCCTCAATCATGAGGGGTGGGGGTTTATCTCTTAGTTCTAGTCTTCTATAATTATCCTATGGGTAACATTCTTCAAGAAATATTCC
>JAEEGJ010002905.1_pt1 | contig 73957 bp, 54 predicted proteins | sample 8958761 | NCBI WGS metagenome assembly JAEEGJ01 (sample SAMN16246546, study PRJNA631951) | gut metagenome | biome: gut microbiome; feature: rumen; material: RS-attached | host: Bos | place: Iran: Karaj | collected 2018-10 | reverse complement strand
GTTTCTCTGTGTTACGGAAAGCATTCATCGTGCCAACCTCAGGACCATACTGACCATTCACGAGGATAACAGCCTGGTCTGTAACGTTCATAGCGGTAATAGAACCACCTACGAAGTCGTCAGAACCTGGACAGTCGATGATGTTCAGCTTTTTGTTATTCCACTCTACATGAAAAACAGTTGAGAACACCGAGTAGCCGTATTCCTGCTCAACAGGGAAATAGTCGCTCATGGTGTTCTTACCCTCTACGGTACCGCGGCGTTTTGTAATGCCTGCTTCGTAGACCATTGCTTCGGCAAGAGTAGTCTTGCCGCTTCCCGCACTGCCAATGAGTGCAATGTTTTTAATCTCGTTTGTCTGATAAACTTTCATATGGCTTATTGTTTTAAGTTATTATTTCAGAAATCGGAGGCTAAAGGTAGACAATTTTGGCCAAAAAACCTACGTTTACTTTCAAATATTAAACTTTATTAGTAATTTTGCGTGCGAAATGGCAGGTCTTTACATACATATTCCCTTTTGTAAGAGTCGTTGCATCTATTGTGGCTTCTACTCCACTGTTGACTTAAACTTACGTCAACAATATGTCGATGCACTTTGCAGGGAGATGACCTTGCGTCCCTCTTCCGAGCCCATCAAAACCATTTATCTGGGAGGAGGAACACCCAGTCAGTTGTCTATTCCCCAACTGCGCCAGCTCTTCTTATATATAAATAAGGTATATGGCAACGATGCGGAGGAAATAACCATCGAGATGAATCCTGATGACGTAACGATGGAGTATGCTACGATTCTGTCACAGCTCGGCATCAACCGTGTCTCTATGGGTGCCCAGACTTTCGACAATCAACGCCTACGATTCCTGCATCGTCGCCATCAGGCAGAACAAGTTCAGCAAGCGGTCAACATACTGAGGGGAGCTGGCATCCAGAATATCAGCATCGACCTGATGTATGGTTTCCCTAACGAGACTCTTGATGATTGGAAACGAGATATCGATGAGGCATTAAGTCTGAATGTAGAGCATATCTCTGCTTATTGTCTGATGATAGAAGAAGGCACGGTGCTCTATGAGCAAATGAGAAATGAGAAATTAGGAATGAGAAATGAAGAGACGGAGCGTGCGATGTACGAGCTATTGATGGACAGACTGACGGAAGCAGGCTATGAGCACTACGAAATCAGCAACTTTGCACGTCCTGGCTATCGCTCTCGCCACAACAGTAGCTATTGGCACGATGTTCCTTACATCGGACTGGGAGCTGCAGCTCATAGCTATGACCTCAAGAGTCGCAGTTGGAATATTGCAGATATCAAGGAATACGTCGCTTCCATCCATCAAGGAGAATTGCCTGCTGAAAGCGAAGACATTGATGAAGTGACGCATTATAATGATGGTATCACTACAGCCTTGCGCACCAGCGACGGCCTAGACCTCAGCACTTTGTCTGAACGCTTTCGCTCCTATTGTCTGAAGGAAGCACAGCCTTTTATGGCAGATGGTTTGTTGCAGCTCACCAACAATCATCTCGCCTTAACCCGACGTGGACTCTTTGTCAGCGATTACGTCATGTCATCACTAATCTTTGTCTGATAGTGACAAACCGAGACAAGATTCGTCATTAAATAAATACACGTGATAAGAACAATGATGAATACTTGGAAACAAAATCTCGAAGAGACCAAAAAGCATTATATTGACTGGTGGAACCACAAGGGTATTGTGCTCAACATGTGGGAACACTTTCAAGAAGGTGTTAAACCTCATGCCGATATTCCCGCCCCCACCCCGTATAAGGATTTGAACCAGCGTTGGTTCGACCCTCAGTGGCGTGCAGAATATCTGGATTGGTATGTATCCCACTCATCGCTAATGGCCGATATGTTGCCGGTGGCGAATACCCAATTAGGACCTGGTTCGCTGGCGGCTATCCTTGGTGGTGTGTTCGAAGGTGGCGAAGATACCATTTGGATTCATCCCAATCCCAACTACACCGATGATATTGTGTTCGACCCTCAGCACCCTAACTACCTTCTGCATAAGGAGTTGCTAAAGGCTTGCAAGGCCAAGGCGCAAGGTCATTATTATGTAGGTATGCCCGACTTGATGGAAGGACTGGATGTGCTTGCAGCTATCAAAGGAACGGACAAGGTGTTGCTTGATACGGTGATGCAACCCGAGGTTTTGGAACACCAGATGCAACAGATTAACGACATCTATTTCAAAGTATTCGACGAACTTTACGACATCATCCGCGAAGGCGATGAAATGGCGTTCTGCTATTTCTCATCGTGGGCTCCCGGAAAGATGTCGAAGTTGCAGAGCGACATCTCAACCATGATCAGCGTGGATGACTACCGCCGCTTCGTGCAGCCCTTCATCCGCGAACAATGCCAGAAGATAGACTATACGCTCTATCATCTGGACGGCGTGGGCGCCATGCACCATCTGGATGCCCTGTTGGAGATTAAGGAACTGAATGCTATCCAGTGGACGCCCGGTGTGGGTGAGCCACAGGGCGGCAGTCCGAAGTGGTACGACCTCTACCGGAAGATTCTCGACGGCGGCAAGAGCATCATGGCCTGCTGGGTGACGCTGGACGAACTGCGCCCCCTGTTAGACCATATCGGCGGCGACGGTGTCCACCTGGAGATGGACTTCCACAACGAGCACGAGGTGGAAGAGGCTATGAAGATCGTACAGGACTTTGAGCACAGCCGTAATGTGCACCCGGCAGACATCATGGACGATGCCGACCGCGAAGTGGCAGAGATTATCAAGAAGATAGAGGCTAGTGAAACAGCAGCCCCCAGGGCGCTCCCCACAGACCGTCTGCTCGTGTTGGACGGTGCTATGGGCACCATGATACAGCAATGCCAGCTGCGGGAAGAGGATTTCCGCGGTTGCCGCTTTGCCCAGCATCCTACCGACCTGAAAGGCTGCAACGACGTGCTCACCCTGACCTGTCCCGTAGTCATTCGTGACATCCACCGGAAATACTTAGAGGCAGGGGCTGACATCATCGAAACCAACACCTTCAACGCCCAGCGCATCTCCATGCAGGACTATGGGCTGCAGGACTATTGCCGAGAGATCAATCTCGCAGCAGCCCGACTGGCCCGACAGTGTGCCGACGAGTACGCCACACCTGATCATCCGCGATACGTAGCCGGCAGCATCGGTCCTACCAACCGCACCACATCGGTAGCCACCAGCGGTGAACCACTCGACGAGGGAACGCTGCGCGACGCATACACCGAACAGATACAGGCTCTGAAGGATGGAGGTGTCGATGCCCTGCTCATTGAGACCATCTTCGACACCCACAATGCCCGCATAGCCATCGAGGAAGCCCGGCGAATAGCCCCTGAGCTTCCCCTGATGCTCAGTTTCAGCATCTCCTCCGCCGACGGACATAACATGCTGGGGCAGGACATCCTGCACTTCATCGAAAGCCTCGACACTGCCAGCCTGTTCTCAGTGGGTATCAACTGCGTTGCCGACATCAAGGCGATGACACCGCTGGTGTGCCAGCTGGCCCGCTTCGGCACCCGCGTAAGCCTCTATCCCAATGCCGGCAGGCCAGACAGCAACGGCCAGTACAGCAAGACTCCCAAGGGCTTGATAGCTGACCTGTGGCCACTATTAGAGGGGCATTGTCTGAGCATCGTTGGAGGATGCTGCGGAACCACCGACAAACATATCGCGCTCATAGCCAAAGCCATCGAGCCTATCAGCGGCCTGCGCCTGTCGCCGCTGAGCAAGGACACAGCCCAGGCAGCCATCTCCGGCCGAGGAAACCTATCTGGTAGCGCTAGTAGCGCTAGTTCAACTAGTAACACTAGTTCAACTAGCATCTCCGCCCCATCTATTAGCATGAGCCCTGAGGAGCGGCTCTTCCAAGCCATCCTGCACGGCAAGAGCGACGACGCTGCCTCGGCTACCCGCGAGGCCATTGACCAGCATATCGCCCCTCAAGAGCTCATCAACGGTCAGATGATCCGCGCCATGAGCGAGGTGGGCCAGCGCTTCCAGGACGGCAAGGCCTTTGTGCCCCAGCTGTTGATGGCGGGACGCGCCATGAAGGCTGCACTGGAACTGCTGAAGCCCCTGCTCAGCGGAACGGCTTCAACTTCGTTGGGCAAGGTGGTGATCGGTACCGTGAAGGGCGATCTGCACGACATCGGCAAGAACCTCGTAGCCTCGATGCTCGAAGGCTGTGGCTTCGAGGTGGTCAACATCGGTATCGACGTCTCTGCTGACAAGTTTATCGAGGAAATAAAAAAGAACCATCCCGATATTCTGTGCATGTCGGCCCTGCTCACCACCACGATGGGTTATATGAAGGAGGTGATTGATGCCTTGGAGGCTGCCGGCATCCGCAATCAGGTAAAAGTAATGGTCGGGGGAGCGCCCGTCACCCAGGGCTTTGCCGACGAGATTGGTGCCGACGGCTATTCAGACAACGCCAACTCCGCCGTCACCGTCGCCAAGCAACTACTTGGCAAGCTTTAGTTTCCGCTTGTAACACTGTTTGAAATCGCATAGTCCGCAGGTATAGTCGAGCCTGCGGACTTTTTCGCCTAAGCCGATGATGCCGCTGACCGACTTGATAGGCACCATCAGCGAGGAATCCGTAAGGGTGACGCCACACGTATGTCCCGCAAACAGCGGAAACAGCAACTGCTGTTGCGACACGTGCCAACCGCAGTAGCCGGGCGAGAAGCGGTTGGTGTGCTGCCAGTGGAGTTTGTCTATCGACTCCTGCAGGTGGCGTTCCATCTGGTCGGCCGTTTTCTCGGCAATCACCGAACCTAAGGCATCGGCAATGAACACGCGCACCATGTCGCCCTTCTGCTTCAATCGCTGCTGATAGGCCTCAAACTCCACCCCACTGGTACATACGAACAAGGCATACGCCTCAGCTCCACGTAGCTGACGGAGGATAATCTTGCCCATATCGAAGGCAGGCTGCTCGCGCACCACCAGATAGGCGAACCGAGGGAGCAGCCACGCACGCACCTCGCTGACAATGGCCGCCGTCTCGCGCTGCGTATCCTCATCGGGCTGCGTATCGTGATACCCCATCTGCTCGTAGATGTCGGCAGAGGTGATGCCCAGATCGGCGTATGTCAGGGTCTTTTCCGTCATCACCTATGGTTCCATTCGGCCAATGCCTCGAAGAAGGCATCGACATTATGCTGAGGGGTATGCGGCGGCGTGTCGCACCCACTGCTGAGCACAAAGTTAGGATAAGGGCGCATCTGTTCCAGCAGATCGAGCACAGTAGCTTTCATCTGTGAGGGCATGCCGTCCTTGAAGATGCTGACCGGGTCGATATTGCCCATAGCCAGTGCCGTAGGCGGCACTTCGCGGATAACCTCCTCCATACGGCACTTATTGCCAAAATGATAGGCAGCAGCCCCCGTAGCTACCATTGCCTTGGTGCAATGACCCGTATTGCCACAGTTGTGGAGCACCACGATGAAGCTGGCATCCTGTACGCGCTCCACAATTCGCTTGACATATTGTGACGAGAACTGCAGACAGTCATCATTCGACATCAGGCCAGCGGCCGGTTCAGCCATCATCACCCCATTGGCACCCGTGGCTTTCAAGGCAAGGCAATACTTCTCGATGAAGGCGGTACACTTCTCCAGCAATTCATGGGCGGCATTGGGATGCTCGTAGATAAGCACCATGATGTCGGACATGTCATACAGACGACCCGCCAACGAGAACGGCCCGATGCATCCGGCCAGCAGCGGACGGTCATCGACAGCCCGAGCAGCCAGCAGGTTCGCCTTCAGATAGGCAGGGATACGCCCCTCGTTGAGCGAGGGCACCTGTAGTTGTCGGATGCTCTCCACATCCTTCAGCAGCCGTCCAGAGACAGCAGGCACGGCCTCATCGCTAAAGGCTATCTCGGCTCCGAAAGCCTCGGCCTCGGTAGTCAGGTCCATAATGGTGCAGGCTGCTGCACTGGGATAGCGTTTGGTCAGCGTCATCACCGCCTCGTAGTGTACGCGGCCGTCACTGACAGCCTGACGCACTGTATTCCCGTTCAGCTCAATACCGGGATGCGTCATCACCGGCACCGCCGTCACTTCTTTCTGTCGGATGACATCTGCCACCCATTGCCTCATGTTCATCTTCATTAGCGCCTCATTGTTTTTATTCATAGACGGGAAAACGGCCGTTTTGTAACCATTCCCGCTGCATGGTGAATGATGACAATTCAGACTCGTCAGCGTCTTAACTATATATGAAACATATACTAACCGTACTACTATCCTTTCTTGTCCTATCCGTACAGGCGGGCGAGATTATCGTCAGCGAAGGCGAGAGCATCCATGAGGCTCTGCGGAAGGCCCGAGAATGGCGACGCACGGGAGACGCACGCTGCCAGGGAGGCATCACCATCACTCTCCAAGAAGGCCGTTACTATATGAGCGAGCCTTTGTTCCTCCGTCCTGAGGACAGTGGAACCAAGGAGTCACCACTCGTTATCCGCGGACTTGGCAAAAACCACCAAAGCGTCATCTGTGGCGATGCCCGACAACGTCACACCCAAATGTGGCCGTTAAAAGAGCAAGGTGACAGCCTTCCGTTAAGGAAACACGACGACGGCCTTCCTATGGGGGGCATGGAGCGCATTCTCGATTTCAACACCACCGACAGAACGATCACTATCCCTACTCCTCCTCAGAATGTTCTACAGACGAAGAACTTGGAAATGGTGGTTCACCAGCGATGGGCCATTGCCATTTTGCGTGTAAAGGATATGAAAGTTGAGGGCGACAAGACGGTGGTATCGTTCATGGAACCTGAAAGCCGATTGGAGTTCGAACACCCCTGGCCACAACCCGTCATCGGAGGCGAGAAGGGGAACAGCTCTTTCCTGCTTCGCACCACAGAACAGCGTGACGGCATTGAGCAGTTGGTCATCGTCGACGGCGCCAACTATATACGTTTTGAAGGTATAACCTTCAAACACACTTGTTGGAACCGTCCCTTGCACAAAGGGCACGTTACCCTGCAGGGCGGATTCCCCCTGGTTGATGCCTACAAACTGAAAGAAAACCCCGGACTGCCTTGGGACAAGGATCTCGAGAACCAAGCCTGGATAGAGCGTCCTGTCAGTGCTGTCACCGTGCGCAACGCCCACCACGTAGACTTCTATTCTGTGGTGTTCGAAGGTTTGGCCGCCACGGCCTTGGACTTTGTCGATAACGTCAGCGACTGTGTGGTGCAGAAATGCACCTTCGGTAACATTGGCGGCACGGCCATCATGGGCGGTTCTTTTGCCGAGAGCCCGATGGAGGTGCACCGTCCCTATCAGCATCTGGCGGAACGTTGCCAACGGCTGACCATCAAAGAAAACGTCGTCTTAGATGTTGCCAACGAGGACTGGGGAGCCGTGGGCATCGCATTGGGCTATGTACGCCATTGCACCATCAGCAATAACTACGTGAGCTTCCTCAGCTACTCGGGCATCTGCGTCGGTTGGGGATGGACCCCCCTCGACACGGGTATGAAGCAGAACCGCATCACCGGCAACAGCGTCAGAGGCTATGCCCGCCAGCTTTACGACGCCGGGGGCATCTACACACTCAGCAACCAGCCAGGTTCCGTGATTAGCGGCAACAAGGTCTCACGTCCCTACCCTGCCCCCTATGCTACCAACGACCGCGGTTTCTGCATCTATCTGGATGCCCGTACCGACGGTTTTACTATCGAGAACAATTACACCGGCGACATCGCCCCCGGGATTGCCGGTCGTCCTCTCACTAACCAACGGCCCATACGTCGTGACGAGATTGGCGACAACCACCCCGGTCCAAATATCATCTTTAAGCAATGAAGCAAACCAACTACCACCTCTTTGACTTCATGGACTTTGACCCGTCATTGCAGCGGGAAGAAGCCCTATGGAAGGCATACGCACCTACCAACATACAGGAGCGCGACGGCGACATCGTCATCACCATACCGTATCAAAAACAACTGCGCCAGGAGGATATGGCGCCGGACACCACCGTGGCACCACAGAGCTACGACCTCATCGTCCGTGCCTACGAGCCCAACATCATCCGCCTATTCACGACGATGAATGGTGACGAAATGGTGGAACAGGACGACATGCTGCAGTTCTCACCCGAGGTCAAACGCCTCCCCCTCCGTTCTATAGACTGTGAGATTATCGCAGCCAACGGGAAAAAAGTCGCCACCATTGACCTCAGCGAACCCAAACTGGACCACTGGAGCGACCTGCTACCTGCACCTCAGCCGGCACCCTTCATCACCTTCTACCCCGACGGCGACGAGACGAAGGGCATTGCCCTGAGCGATGACCATTTCTCGCCGCCCCGCTATGACGCCCTGCCCCTCGGCTTCTGTACGGTATGTTGCGACAATGTCGCAACAAACAAGGAAAATGCCTCCACCGAGCGCGCCACCATCAGTTTCAGATGCGAGCCTGACGAGTGCTTTGTGGGCACGGGCGAGCGTTTCCGCAAGATGGACCTGAGCGGGCAGACGTTCCAACTGAAGAACCAGGACGGACAGGGCGTGAACAACCGTCGATGCTATAAGAACATTCCGTTCTATATGAGCAGTCGCATGTACGGCTGTTTCTATCATACCAGCGACTACTGCAAGCTGTCGCTGGCCGACCATTCTACGCGCTCGGTGCAGTTTCTCAACGACCGTGCCACACTGGATGTCTTCCTCATCGGCGGCAAGACGCCGGAGGAGATACTCCGCGGCTACCGCATACTGACGGGTTTCCCGCAGATGCCGCCGCTGTGGTCGTTCGGCATCTGGATGAGTCGCATGACCTACTTCTCTGCCGACGAGGTGACAGATATCTGCGACCGCCTGCGCCGCGAACACTATCCGTGCGACGTCATCCATCTGGACACGGGCTGGTTCCGCACCGACTGGCTCTGCGAGTGGAAGTTCAACCCCGAGCGATTCCCCGACCCAAAGGGCTTCATCCAGCGGCTGAAAGAGCAAGGCTTCAAGGTGTCGCTGTGGCAGCTGCCCTACGTGGCCCAAGGCGCCGAGCAATTGGAGGAAGCCAAAGGCAACAGGTATATATCAAGACCCTCCCCCCTGCCCCTCCCTTGCAGGGAAGGGAGTGAATACTCTCAAGACGAGATTTCTGCTCATAATGGGACAGATGGGGATGAAGCTAACCACGCCCCTCTCTCACAGGGAGGGGACGGGGGAGGGTCCGAAGGGTCCGTAGGCTCTGGCGGGTCCGAAGGCTCTGGCGGGTCGAACTTCTCGGCGCTCGACTATGCGGGCACCATCGACTTCACCTACCCGAAGGCTACCGACTGGTATAAGAACCAGCTACTGAAGCCGTTGCTGGAGATGGGTGTGAAGTGCATCAAGACCGACTTCGGCGAGAATATCCACATGGACCACCACTATCACGCGATGACACCTGAGCGGCTGAACAACATCTACGCCCTGCTCTATCAGCGTGCCGCCTACGAGGTGACGAAGGAGGTGACGGGCGACGGCATCGTGTGGGCACGCGCAGCATGGGCGGGCTGTCAGCGCTATCCCCTGCACTGGGGCGGCGACAGCGAGTCGTCGTGGGCGGGCATGGCCGGTAGCCTGAAGGGCGGACTGCACTTCGGACTGTCGGGTTTTGCGTTCTGGAGCCACGACGTGCCGGGATTCCACTCTACGCCCGACTTCATGAACTCGCCGCTCGACGAGCAGGTGTATGTGCGGTGGACGCAGTTCGGCGTGTTCTCCAGCCACATGCGCTATCACGGCACCTGCAAGCGCGAGCCGTGGCACTATCCGCAGATAGCGCCCATCGTGAAACGGTGGTGGAAGCTGCGCTACCGCCTTATACCTTATATTATAGAGCAGGCTGAACGCTCGTGCCACTCGGGATGGCCCATGCTCCGCGCCCTGCTGATGCAGCACCCCCATGACCGACAGGTATGGCACATCGACGACGAGTACTACTTCGGCTCGGAGTTCCTGGTCTGCCCCGTGATGAACAGCCAGGACAAGCGCGACGTCTACCTGCCCGATGGTCTGTGGATCAACTTCTTCACGGGCGAGCGACTAGAGGGAGGACGCTGGTACTATGATGTGAAGGTGCCGCTCGACCTGATGCCAGTCTATGTGCGCCCGGGAGCCTACATACCAATGTATCCTGACGATGTCGACTCCACCGACGAGATGGACCTCTCGAGAGCGGAGGCCATCCGGATAGACGGAGACTACAAAGGAATGGATTTCTGATGGGCAAACCGTAGATTATATAAAACTATAAATATTGCTACTACAACATGGAAAGTCACTATATGCAAGGCCTCGACTGGGTCATCTTGGGAATCTATTTCGCCGTGCTCCTGGGCATTGGAGTATGGGCCAGTACGAAACGTAAGAAGGAAGGTTCGCTCTTCCTTGCCGAGCACTCGCTGCGCTGGCATCACATCGGCTTCTCGATGTGGGGCACCAACGTCGGTCCGTCAATGCTGATAGCCTCGGCGTCGGCAGGCTTCACCACGGGCATCGTATCGGGCAACTATGCGTGGTATGCCTTCGTGTTCATCGCCCTGCTGGCCTTTGTCTTCGCGCCGCGCTATCTGGGTGCCAACATTTCGACGCTGCCCGAGTTCATGGGCCTGCGCTTCGGACAAAGTACGCGCAACATCCTGGCCTGGTACACCATCGTGACGGTCATCATCTCGTGGCTGGCGCTGACGCTGTTTGCGGGCGGCGTGCTCATCCGTCAGGTGTTCGACATACCGATGTGGATGTCGGCGCTGGTGCTGGTCATCATCTCGGCCTTCTTCACCATGCTGGGCGGACTGAAGGCGGTAGCCTATACCAATGTGTACCAGATGATACTGCTCATCGTCGTGTCGCTCGTGCTCGTCATCGTGGGCCTGGACCGCGTGGGGGGCATACAGGCACTGGTGGACAAGGTGCCACGCGACTATTGGGTGATGTTCAAGCCCAACACGGACGAGGCGTTCCCCTGGCTGCCCATCCTGCTGGGCTATCCGGTGATGGGCGTTTGGTTCTGGTGTACGGACCAGAGCATGGTGCAGCCCGTGCTGGCCGCCAAGGACCTGCGCGAGGGCCAGCTGGGCACCAACTTCACGGGCTGGCTGAAGATACTGGACGTGGCACTCTATATTCTGCCGGGCATCATCTGCTTCGCGCTGTTCGGCGACACGCTGAAGAATCCCGACGAGGCTTACCTGACGATGGTGGAGAATCTGTTCCCGGTGGGCATGGTGGGCCTGGTGTTCGCGGTGCTGACGGCCTGCCTGGTCTCGACCATCGGCTCGGCGCTGAACGCGCTGTCGACGGTGTTCACGATGGATGTGTATGTGAAGAACTTCAAGCCCGGTGCCCCGCAGTGGGAAATCAATCTCGTGGGGCGCATCGTGGTGGTGATCGGTGCCGTGCTGGCTATCGCGATGACGGTGGCCATCGATGCCATCAAGGGTCTGAACCTGTTTAATGTATTCCAGTCGGTACTGGGATTCATCGCGCCGCCGATGGCCGCGGTCTTCCTGCTGGGCATCTTCTGGAAGCGCTGCACCACCCGCGCCGCCAATGTGTGCCTGACGGTGGGCACGGTGTTCTGTCTGACGGTGGGCATCCTCTATCTGTGGCCACCAGCATGGCTGTCGATAGCGTGGCCTCACTTCATGCTGCTGTCGTTCTATCTGTTTGTCATCCTTGTGGTATCGATGGTGGTCATCAGCCTGACGGACGGCGATAAGACGCAGTATGAGATACCGGCTCCGGTGAAGGAGGAGCGGTCGCGGCTGGCCGTCGCCCTGTGGATAGTGCTGGCGGTGGTGATGATAGGACTTTATGTTTTCTTTAATTGACAGTTGACAGTTGAGAGTTATAATAATATAATAAGGTAAAGATATGAAAAGACTTCTTATTCTATTCTTCGTAGTTTGCGTGTGCTGCGCAAGTTCTACGACAGCCTCGGCGCAGGGTCTTACCGACATGAGCCGAAGCAAGAAAGCGGTGATGCAGAACCTGCCGATGGGAGCCACGCAGTGGACGGGCGGCTTCTGGGGCGACCGCTTCAGCGTGCTGTCGACGACGGGTATCTGGTCGATGTGGGACACGTGGAACACGCCTTACGAGACGATGGATGCCCTGGGGCAGCACGGCTCGCACGGCTTTGCCAACTTCCAGGTGGCGGCTGGCACCATCAAAGGCAAGCACCACGGTCCTCCTTTCCACGACGGCGACATGTATAAATGGCTGGAGGCCTGCGCCGCGGTGTATGCCGTGACGAAGGACGCGAAGCTCAACGCACTGATGGACCGCTTCATCGAGCAGGTGGTGCTGGCCCAGCGCGAGGACGGATATATCCACACGCCGGTGGTCATCAGCGAGCGCAATGCGGGCATCGACAGCCACGCTCTCACGGAGAATGCCGCGGGCATCGAGATTGGCAAGGACCAGAAGCATGCCTTCGCCTCGCGCCTGAACTTCGAGACCTACAACCTGGGGCACCTGATCACCGCTGGCATCATCCACAAGCGGGCTACGGGCAAGACGACGCTGTTCGACTGCAGCAAGAAGGCCGCCGACTTCCTCTACCGCTTCCTGACGAACGACGCTGCCGAGCTGTCGCGCAATGCCATCTGCCCCTCGCACTATATGGGTGCGGCGGAGATGTATCGCGAGACGGGCGACGAGAAGTATCTGCGGCTGGCCGAGGGCCTGATAGCCATCCGCGACTCGGTGCAGAACGGCGAGGACCATAACCAGGACCGCCACAAGCTGCGCGACCAGTATGAGGCCATGGGGCATGCCGTACGCGCCAACTACCTCTACGCCGGCGTGGCCGACCTGTATGCCGAGACGGGCGAGGCCCAGCTGATGCGCAACCTGAGTGCCATCTGGGACGACATCGTGAACCACAAGATATACATCATGGGCGGATGCGGTGCGCTGTACGACGGCGTCAGCCCCGACGGCACCACCTACAATCAGCCCTCCATACAGCAGATCCATCAGGCCTACGGACGGCAGTTCCAGCTGCCCCAGGAGGCCGCCCACAACGAGATATGCGCACAGATAGGCATGCTGCTCTTCTCGTGGCGCATGTTCCAAACGACGATGGACCCCAAGTATGTAGACAACATCGAGAACGAGCTCTATAACGGCATCCTCAGCGGCATCTCGCTCGACGGCCGCGACTTCTTCTACACCGAGGCCCTGCGCCGCACGAAGGAGTTCCCCTACACCATGCGCTGGCCCAAGCACCGACAGCGCTACATCACCTGCTTCTGCTGCCCGCCCAACACGCTGCGCACACTATGCCAGGCACAGGAGTACGCCTACAGCATCAAGGGCGACACGCTATGGGTGAACCTCTACGGCCAGAACGCGCTGAAGACTCCCGACTTGGAGGTGGAGATGCAGAGCGGTTATCCCTGGGACGGCCACGTGACGCTGACCGTGAAGCGCGCCAAGCACTTGGCCAGCATCCGCATGCACATACCCGGCTGGGCCACCGACATGCAGCTGAAGCTCAACGGCGAGCCTATCCTGGCCGAGGCCCTGCGCGAGCCGCGCCGATGGAAGAAGGGTGACCGCGTGGAGCTCATCCTGCCCATGAAGGCCCGCCTCATCGAGGCCAACCCGCTGGTCGAGGAGGCTAAGAACCAGATAGCCGTCATGCGCGGACCCATCGTCTACTGTCTCGAGGGCGAGGACATCGAAGGCGGATTCCGCATCAACGACATCGCCATCCCCGCCGACGTACAGTTCAAGGAGACCCGCGTCACCATCGAGGGTCACGAGATGGTGGCCCTCGAAGCCGACGTCCCCGTGGTCGCCGAGGACTCCTGGCGCAACGACGAGCTCTATCGCGAACTGCGCCCCGCACACAGCAAGAAGGCCCACATCCGCCTCATCCCCTACTACGCCTGGGACAACCGCGGCATCCAAGACATGTCGCTCTGGCTCCCACTGGCACGATAGTCGGCACCACGTCCCACTGGCCATCAGCATGGCCGACGGCAATGATACGTATGATTCGATCGATTCATACGTATCATTTTTGTTCATCATACGTATGACTGGAATCAGCCATGATACATGAATGAAGTGAATCATGTATCATGAATGAAGTGAATCATGCGCATGAATGAAAACAGCGACGCGCATCAATCCGTTTGCTGTCATATTATATGTGATGATACGGTGATGATTAATACAGCGCATCGAGCCAGCAGAGGAAACTCACCAGCGAGGCGTTCCAGTTGATGGCTATCTCGTTGCTCGCATACGACGACATGTCGTCCAGATACGACTCGTCGGCATAGTCGGACGGATAGGGCTGATTGATGGTCGCACGGTCCTGCTGGCCGGGATTCGGACCGCCCACCAGCATGCCGGGGAAGGGAGCCGCCACGCCGTCGGCCTCTGAGATGCGATGGTGCGGATGCATCGGACTCTTGTCGCCGAAGCCCGTCACGTAGCAGTAGCCCGTGGCATTGCGGCCCATCAGGTAGTCGGCATTCTGCAGGGCATAGCGCTGATACTTCCGCGTGCCCGTCAGCTTGTCGGCATAGAGCAGCAGCAGACCCTGGCAGCAGAGCTTCTCCGACAGGCAGCCCCAGCCGAAGTCTTCTTTCCTGTTGCCGAAGGGCGACTGGAACGACGAGCTCTCCACGCCCTTGATAGCCTCGTCGCAATAGGCCAGGAGAAGTTGAGAGTTGAGAGTTGAGAGTTGAGAGTTGAGACCGGACGCTATCCATTCCATAGCACCCAGCGAGGCCACACCGCCCCATGAAGGGATGGTGAACTGGCGGGGCTGCAGCCGCTTCGCATCCTCCAGATAAGCCTGTCGGCCCGTCAGCCGGTAGAGTGCCGATGCCGCCCAAAAGAACTCGTCGTCCACATGCTCGTCGTCATAGGCACCGGTGGTGATGGCGGGGTTCGTCAGCTCTTGCTGATGATAGTAGACCGCCGGATGCTCCTTAGCCCACTGGTAGGCACGCTCAGCCTGTGCAGCAGCCTCGGCCGAGAAGCCGGGATAGTCCTGCTGGTAGGGCTCCATCAACCGCGCGGCATCCGCCATCACAGCGGCAAAGTCGAGCGTGGCTGCCGTGCTCTTAGCCACGACATAGCGCTGCTGCTTGCAGTCCACGGGCATGATGAATCCCTCGAAGTTCGGTGTAGTCAGCTTATGGTAGCCCCCGCCGTCGTAGGGATCCTGCATGGTCTGCAGCCACCGCAGATTGAACATCATCTCGTCCAGAAAGTCGGGTGTCTGGTTCCGGCTCTCGGGAATGTCAGTCGTCAGCCCAGCAAAGTAATCTTTCTGCTGTTCGTAGACACTGAACATCAGTCCGATGCTGAAAGCGGAATTAACCACATATTTATTATAGTCGCCAGCATCATACCAGCCGAGGGGCGAGCTGATCACCGTACCCGCCGGGCGCAGCGGCGATGCTGCCGAGGGATGCACCAGCACGCGGGTGTCGGCATGGCCGAGGGGACGGTTGTAGTCGCCGCCCCTGTCGACGGCAACACCCGAGCGAATCAGATAGAACAGCCGCAGCGCCGACTTGGCCATGTCATAATAGGGACGTTCACTGACGTGGAGCACGCCCTGCTCTTTTCCGATTGTCAACCGATAGTCGCCCGTAGCCTCGAGCTTGCCCAGGTCCACCACATAGCGCGTCTTGCCCGAGATGGGCGACACGGCCTTGCGCACCTGATGGGGCTTCAGCTGGCGACCGTCGGGTGTGGTGACGCGCAGCTTGCCCTTGGGATTCACGCCCTCTACCACCACTACTTTCTCTTGCTGTGGAGTGACACCCACCTGATTACGGCGTATCTGCACTCCGTCGCCGGCCTGCATGCTCAGGGCGATGCTGGCCAGCGCGATAAAAGATAATGACTTTTTCCATACAAAGTCAATGTTGCCGTCCTTCAACAGCCCGCAAATCTTATCTAACAGTCCTGAGCGAACGGCACTCTTGCCACCATAGTGTACCAGCACCTTCGTGCCGCCATACTGCTTCACCAGAGCAGCTACCTGTTCCTCACTCTCGCGTCCGAATACCACCTGTGTCGGAGCATAGTAATTAAAATCCTTCATTGTTTCTTTAATGCATTAAAAAAAGTTAGTGATGTTCTCTTAGACGAACATCACTGACAAAGGTTTAATGCTGTTTGCTTTTATGTTTCCCGAAATGGGTAGTGCGCAGTAGCGTTTCGGCCTTTTCTATCATCTCCGCCAACTGTGGCGTAGGTTTTTCTTCCTTACGGGCCAGGGCGAGGAACTGCTCATAGTACCTCTTGGCTTCCTGCCCGTCTGGCAAGAGGTAATAGTAGGCGCTGGCTATATTATAATAGGTAGCAATAGACGAAGGGTTGTATGCCAGATGCTCTTTCCATGAGGCCACGGCCTCTGCGTAGTGTTTGGTCAAGTAGTATCCCTCGCCTTGCGACAGCGTGATGGCTCGCATGGCTACGGTGTCGGGCTTCATCAGTTCCAAAGCCGCGTTGAGATACTCCAGTCCTTCGTCGAAGCGCTTGGTATCAATACTGACCACGCCCAGGCGCCAGGCACAATTGGCATGTTGCATGCCGCTGGCGAAGAAGGCTGTCTTCAAGTATTGGTAGGCCCGCTCCAGCGAGTCTATCCTACTATAGCACATACCAGCGGAATAGAGGGTGCTGAAAGCGGAGTCCCCCTGCTGTAGCAAACGGTCATACATTTTAGCTGCCGCTGTATAGTCGCCGTTCAGCAGCCAAGCCTCGGCCTTGGCGCGGTTGACGAGGATGTTGGTAGAGTCCTTTAACGTGTACTTCAATGCACAGACGATGCCCTTCTGCGGCTGATTGCTTCTGGCATAGGCCAGCGTGAGACCGGCCACCACCTCGCCATCCTTCGGGTAGCGCTCCAAAAGCCGGGCAGCCCAGTACATGTAAGAATCCGTGTCACCCTGCTGTCGGTAGCTGTTTGCCAACTGTCGGAAGGCATCGTGCGTCAGACTGTCCTCGGGCATGTTCTTCAGCAGTTCCGTGGTCTGCCGATAGTTGGCACGCTTATACTGGCAGTCGGCTAACTTCAGACGTATCTGACGGGGAACGCGGTCCTCTGGCACGTAAGGCTTCGACATGCTGAAATCTGCATCCATCGAGAAGCGGGTGATGCCTTGTGCCTGTGCCTGATCGAATGCCTGCTGATAGTATTTCAATGCCTCGAAGGTATTGTACTGCTGCATCATACTGTCACCCCGCTGCACAAGCAGGGCCAGCGAGTCAAGAGCCTCGCCCCTTGCGGCGGAAACCGCTAAGAGGGCGAGGATGAACATGGTTGTTATTCGTTTCATGATTAACGAGAGAGTGTGTTAATTACTTTGAACAGGCACTACGATGGGCTTTTCGTTGTCTTGCAGTTGGAAGGTAACAGGTATTGTGTACTTCACGCGGACGGCCTCACCGTTCTGCATTCCGGGAATCCACTTGGGCATCGAGTTGATTACGCGCAGCGCCTCGGCATCCAGCTCTGGCGATACAGACTTGACGATCTTTGCCTCTGTGATGCTGCCATCCTTCTCTACGATGAAATTGGCAATCACACGTCCTTGTACACCAGCTTTGTGGGCTGTTTCTGGATAACGGACGTTCTCACTTAGGAACGTCATCAGTTCTTTCGTTCCGCCGGGGAATTGGGGCATCTGCTCCACGACGTCGAACGGTTTAGCAGTTTTGTCCACTTTCATGCCGTTAGGCATTTCTACAGGATCGATTTGCTGTTGCTGTGCAGGAACTTCCTGCTCTATCACTACAATCTCATTCGCGCCGTTGGCACTGATCCTGGCGTTCTGCTTGCCTTTCTTGATGATTTGTTTTTTTTGCGGCTCGTCATACACCACGTCAGTAACGGTACGGGCATTCAGAGCGAGGGCGGTGCCGATGATAGGCAGCAGGGCCAGCAGCTTCACGAGATGGCTGCGCTTGGTTTCTTTATGTAACATCATGTGTATACGGTTTTTGAGGGTACTGTGACTGATACCGTTAGCAATGGAGTACCCGCCAATGCTCGCGGCTTTTGTGATTAACAGGTATTGATATTGACGCGCATTGAACCCCTGAGAGAGTACTGCACCGTCAGCCTCGTATTCGTGGATGGCGCGCAGGTCCTGGCGCAGCATCCACATGGCGGGGTTGAACCACTGTAGGGCGGTGAGGGTGTCAACGAGGAGCAGGTCCCACGAGTGATGGAGCCTGATGTGTCCCCGTTCGTGAGCGAGGATGGCGGCATCGTGTGCCTCATAGTCGCTATGGTTCATCACGATATAGCGCATCCAGCTGAAAGGCGACACTGGCCGGTCTGTCACGCAGACAACGGTGCCATCCTGCTGAAGATGCTGCTCACTCTGACGAATCAGACGAATGACTCTGACCAGCGATACGAGGGTATGGCCGAGCGTGGTGACCACACCTATTATAAATAAGGTAGGCAACAGATAGTGCCACCACGCGGGCTGTTCCTCTTCGACAACAGTCGCCCCTATCTCGCCTATCACGACTTCAGGGCGAGGGGCAACCACCGTCTCGTGCATCGTAATGACGCACAGCGGCAACAGGAACGAGAGCACGGCAGTGCCCAACAGCACCAGGCGGTTCACGCGGTGGAACGTCTCTTTGCTGAGCAGCAGGCGGTAGCAGATGTAGAACGCCAGTATCAGCACAGCCACTTTGGCATCGTAGGTCAGAAAGTCTGTCATCTTAATTTACAATTTGACGATTTACAATTTACGATTTATAGTCCGATTTCTCTATCTCGTCTATCAGTTCGCGGAGCTCTGCCACACTGATCTTCTCCTCCTTGACAAACGAGGAGACTGCCGAGAGATAGGAGTCATTAAAATAGCTCTTGATGACTCCGGCTATCGACGAGCGTCCATACTCCTTCTCCGTCACCAGCGGATAGTACTGGTAGCTGTTGCCAATCTGTCGGTGGTCCAGAAATCCGTGTTTCTCCAGGATGCGCACCATCGTCGAAAGCGTGTTAAAGTGCGGACGTGGCTCGGCATAGTGCTCCTGCAGTTCGCGAACGAACATCGGACCATGCTGCCAATACAGCTCCATAATCTCTTTTTCTTTATTAGTCAACTTTTTCATTGTCATTGTTTGCTTTAAGTTTGTGCGTTCAAAATGCGTCGTTATCAATATCTGGATGCAAAGTAACTAAAAGTTTTCGTTACTTACAACTAACACCTTTAGTTCTTAACGTATTTTAATTAGTTTCTTTAGTTGTTAACACGTCAAAAGACTTCGATGACATTTCCCTGTGCTAATCGTCTTTAAGGTATATGAAAAATATTCTATTGATATTTACCCTCATGAGCAGCCTGCAAACGATGGCTGCCGATATAAGCATCACCCCAGATTCATCATTACAGGATGCTGTGCGCAAAGCCCGCGAGATGCGACGATTAGGCAAAGCCAACGAAGTGACACTGCATCTGAGTGCTGGCACCTATTATCTGTACGAACCTTTGCGGTTGCGCCCTGAGGACAGCGGCCTCCGCATAGAAGGCAATGGAGCCGTCATCACTGGCGGCATGCCCATCACGGATTGGAAGCGGCAGGGCAAATATCTGGTAGCCAGTGTGCCCGACTTCAACGGCAGACCTGTGGACTTCCGACAGCTCTACATCAATGGCCAGAAAGCCATACGGGCACGCGATGTCAGCGACTTCGAACAGATGCACCGCATCCGCACCTACGACAAGCGGAACCATGTGCTCTGGGTACCCAAGAAGGCGGTGGAGAAAATAGTAAATAGTAAATCCGCAAATAGTAAATACCTAGAGCTGGTGTTGCACGAGATGTGGTGCTCCACCAACCTGCGCATCAAGAGCATGACGGTGCAGGGCGACTCTGTTGCCGTGCGCTTCCACAACCCTGAGGCCAAGCTGCAGTTCGAGCACCCCTGGCCCTCGCCTATGACACCAGATACCAAGCACCCCTCACCCTTCTATCTTACCAATGCCCTTGAACTATTGGACGAGCCCGGCGAATGGTATCACGACATCCGCGAGCACAAGGTCTATTACATGCCACGCAAAGGCGAGACCATCCGCGAGGCTATCGTACCCGTACTGCCCACCCTGATGGAATTCATCGGAAGCCCAGAACGGCCTGTAAGGAATATCACCATCAAGGGCATCGCCTTTCATCATTCCACCTGGATGCGTCCATCGGAGCAGGGCCACGTCCCCCTTCAGGCTGGCATGTATCTCACCGAGGCCTATAAGCTGCGCCCGCAGATAGACCGCCCCAACAACCACAAGCTGGACAACCAAGGGTGGCTGGGACGCGCCAATGCGGCTGTAGAACTGCGCTGGACAGAGAACTGCAGCTTCGACCAGTGCCGCTTTGAGCACTTAGGAGGTTCCGGACTCGACTATGTCGTGGGCTGTCGCGCAGGAAGCACCACGCGCTGCACCTTCACCGATATTGCCATGAACGGCTACGTCTGCGGCTCCTTCTCGCCCGAGGGGCTGGAGACGCATCTGCCCTACCAGCCTACCGACTTCCGTGAGGTCTGCACCCTCCAGGAAGTAAAAAATTGCCAGTTCTACAACGTCACCAACGAGGACTGGGGCTGTGTGGCTATCGCAGCCGGCTACGTCAGCGGCATCAACATCGAGCACAACACCATCCACGATGTCAGCTATACGGGCATCTCGTTAGGTTGGGGATGGAACCGCGACCTGGTGTGCATGAAGGATAATAAGGTGTATGCGAACCTGATATATAATTATGCCCAGCACATGTACGACTGTGCAGGCATCTACACCTTAGGCAACCAGCCCGGCACCATCATTTCTGAGAATGTGGTGCGCGACATTGCCAAGCCCTCCTACGTACACGACCCCAACCACTGGTTCTACCTCTATACCGACGAGGGCTCAAGCAACATCACCCTCCGCGACAACTGGACACCCGAGGAGAAGTTCCTCAAAAATGCCAACGGACCCGGCAACACATGGGAGAACAACGGGCCGCAAGTGAGCGAAGACATCAAACAAAAAGCAGGAATAGAAAAATGAAAGCGACATGGATATGGTATCCCGGCGACTTCGAGATATGGCTGGGCAACATCTTCAACAATAGGCGTACAGAACGCGGAGCCATGTTTCCACCGTTCTGGAAACAGGACTCGCACTACGTGACGGTGGAGTTCTCGAAGGCTTTCACTTTAGACAAGCCTGAGACCATCACCATCGCCTGCGAAGGACAATTCAACTTTGCCATCGATGGCAAGCTGCAATTCCCGGCCAATAGCTATACCATCCCTGCTGGCGAGCACAAGCTGAACCTGAAGGTATGGAACCAAGCCACGCCCCCCGCCCTCTTCATCGAGGGAGACACCATCCATACCGACTCCACATGGCTCGCCACCTACGAGGACAAGCTGTGGATAGACGAAAACGGTGTGGCTCATGGTTCAGGCATCTATGTGCCTGCCGCCTCGTGGCATTTCGACAGCCCCGACACCCCGCCCTCGCAGTTCCGTCTGGAGCGCAGCGAGCAGCGTCCATTAGGCTGCGATTCCATCGCAATGCAACGCCACACTCTGACCAACGGTCAGAGAATGCAACGCCACACTCTGACCAACGGTCAGAGAACAGACGGAACCCTCTACGACTTCGGCCGCGAGACCTTTGGCTATCTGAAAGTCAAGGACCTCAAAGGAACCCTCCGCGTCTATTATGGTGAGAGTCGCGAGGAGGCTTTAGACCGCGAGCACTGCGAGACCCTCGATGTCCTCTCCTGTCCGGCATGTTGCGATTGTATCGCAACAAGCAAAGCCTTCCGCTATGTCTATATAGAAAAGGAGGCAGGCTCCACCTATACCGACGTGCTGATGGACTACGAATATTCCCCACACGACCTCTCGCACTCTGGCTCCTTCCGCTGCTCCGATGACGAGCTGAACCGCATCTGGGAGGTGGGAGCCTACACGATGGACCTGACGACGCGCGAGTTCTTCATGGACGGCATCAAGCGCGACCGCTGGACTTGGTCGGGCGATGCCATTCAGTCGTATCTGATGAACTACTACCTGCGCTTCGATACGGAATGCGTCAAGCGCACCATCCGCCAGCTGCGCGGCAAGGATCCCGTGACGGCCCACGTCAACACCATCATGGACTACACCTTCTACTGGTTCAAGTCGGTGCTCGACTACTATCTGTACACTGGCGATGCAGCTTTCGTCCGCGAGATGTGGCCACGCATGGTGACGCTGATGGACTACTGCCTGAGCCGTACCAACAGCGAGGGCATGGCCGAGGGACAGCCCGACGACTGGATCTTCGTCGACTGGGTAGACTTCCCCATGCACAAGCGCGGCACACTGTGCTTCGAACAGATACTGTTCTGCAAGGCATTGGAGACGATGGCTGTCTGCGGCCAGCTGCTCGGAAAGAAAACCGACTATCGCGCAAAGGCCGACGCACTGCGTGCCACCATCAGGCAGACCTTCTGGAGTCACGACCTGCAGGCTTACCTGCATGCCATCGAAGACGGACAGCTGAACCGCCAAATTACCAAGTTCCCCAACATGTTTGCCATCCTCTACGGCCTGGCATACGAGGAAGAACGAAAGGAAATCATGCAGAGCGTGATGCTAAACCCCGCCGTAGACCCTATCACCACGCCCTATATGCGCTTCTACGAGCTGGAGGCACTCTGCATGATGGGCTACCACGAGGAGGTGCTCCGCGAGATGCGCGCCTATTGGGGCGGCATGCTGCGCGAGGGAGCCACCTCGTTCTGGGAGAAGTATGTGCCCACAGAGACGGGCACGCAGCATCTGGCCATGTACGGCCGCCCCTACGGCAAGTCGCTCTGCCACGCATGGGGAGCCTCGCCCGTCTATCTGTTAGGCAGGTACTACTTAGGTGTGCAGCCCACCAAGCCCGGCTACGAGGAGTTCGAAGTGCGTCCCGTCTTAGGCGACCTGGAGTGGATGGAGGGTGACGTGCCCACGCCGCAGGGCATGATACACGTCTATATGGACCGTCAGCAGGTAAAGGTCAGCTGCACAGCCATTTCAACGCCACACTCTGACCAACGGTCAGAGAATGCAACGCCACACTCTGACCAACGGTCAGAGAATGCAACGCCACACTCTGACCAACGGTCAGAGAATCAAGGCTGGCTCATCGTTGGCAACCAGAGAGTCAAGATTGAAGCCCATCAGGAGACTACATTGAAGCTGTAATCCCGCTTCCTTACTCCCTCTTTCCTGCCATTCTCAACCGTATGGTATGTGTATGGTATGTGTATGGCATCTCCCTGCCTAAAGCGACTCTAATGCGATGCTAAAACATTCATAATTTGCTGTTTATTCATCAAGTGTATGGGCTTTTTCTTTGGGCTTTCCCTCTTGCTGTAAAAACATAGAAACACCGAAAGATGATAAAGGATACAGATAATCAACTATCGATCGTTTTTCAGAAATGATAGAAACGACTCCCTCTAAAGGTATTTTGTAAAGAAGTTCCGGATTGCAGGGCTCTCCACCTACACCAAGGATGATAGTTACAGGCATGTGTCGAACTTCGGAGAAATGCTTGTAATTCTCAATCCTTCTTGTCGGAAACAAGTCTTTGCTCCAATTGCTGCTTAGCTTCTCTCGCCATTTACATTCTACGGCAAATTCGTTTTGTCTGTATCGGAAGACGAAATCGGGATTGCTGTTGTTCTTAGGCTTAATGATTCCATATGACTTGTCGCCCTGCCATTCTTGCAAAACAAGTTCACCACCTTCCTGAATATTGAATAGGCTGAGCACATAATCTTCAAACTCTCGCCCTTTTAGCAGTTCTTCTGGTTGTGTGATGGAATGTAGGCGTGCATAGACAGCAGCGTATGTCCTTTGCAACTGTTTATGAATGGCATGGATCCCCATGTCATCATAAAACATCCGAAGCAGCATCTTGTCTTGTGCCACAGTCCACCGTTCATGGCGATCTGTTTGTTCTTCTGCCATCGAGTATGCATTTTCATCAATGAGATTTACAACATCTTTCCGTCCTGCCAACACGGGGAACACACTCCCATTCTTATTTATATAGCCGCAAACGACATGCTGACACAGTGAAATTACATATTCGTTTCTCAGTCTTGGCGTAGAACCTTTTCCCCTTGGCTCATCGCGTCTGAGGATAACGATGAGCATTCTGTTTTCCTTTAATGCCTGCTCTATTTGAATGTTATTTACGTCAGTGAAGCGGTTCATGACAAACAAAATGGTTGGAACCTTAGCAACGAGCAGTGCCTTCAGCACCTCCGACTCCATATCAGTTGAATTGAAACAAGCAATGCAATCTTTTTCAGTTAGACTATCCGTCCACTTGAACACATAACCATACAGCCCTATCGGGGTCATCTTAGAACAGAGGAATAGTGTCTTTTCCTTGTTCAACAAGTTTTGATTGCCTTTAGTCTCAATTATCTGCATAGCCTAATATTTTTGTTTACTCGGAATCACGCCCCTGACACCGCCTTTAGGGTTAGGCACGTCGCTTTATTTATAATTGAGTTACAAAGTTAGTTATTTATTTTGAGAAAGCACACATTATAACACTTTATTTAAGTTTATCGTTCATCTTGCCACCATTTTCTTCACTTTTTTACATGTTTTTTTTTGATATCCATCTATAATTTTGCTGTTCACTCATTTTCATTTCAGATAATTTGGTGGTATCGGGGAAAAGCGTTATATTTGTAACTCAAAACAATGAAATATATGGGAAGACGAAGCAGCCGCCTTTGAGGAACTCGGCTTCCGGCTCGGCCAGCTGGTGAAGTAGATTCTTTTTGATTTTTGAAAAACTGTCATCTGTCATTTGTCATCGATGGATGCCAGCCAAACGCCAACCTTGACCGCCTGCTGTGAAAAGTAATCTCACGGACGCGAAAATTACGGATTCGAGGGTCGTGTATTACGGGGCGTTAAAATCGCGCGAAGACGGCGATTAAGCGAGAGCCTATCCATGACCATGCTTGAGTTTTGCCGAGCGTGAGCAGGCTCGCCGGCAAGTGCCATCCTTATTCTAACTCGCCGCTGTAGGTAATCGGTTCACGCTCGCGAGCCTGCATGTCAATCGTTGTTTGACCATTGTCGAAGATTTCCAACTGAAAGGTAATATCCCGCCATAAATTCTACGCTGTCTATTCCAAATCTTTTACATCTTCTGACGTTCCTTTTCTGGTCAGTCAGCTCGTTTTATCCGTTGAGTCAACTCGATTTATCGAATGAGTCGACTCAAACGATGATTTGAGTCGACTCACGATTTCCAGCCCGTTTTCTCACCCGAAACTTCCCGTCTGAAGAATCTTTACATTCCCATTATACTGCCGCAAAAGATACGCATTCATCCTGTAATCCGCAAAGGAATAAAGGATAAAACATATCGTAAACAACAAATTGAGGAGCCGGCCCTTGGGAGGCCGGCTCATTTTCACTTTATCGCATAGTGCAGTGCAGAACTCACTTCACTACCACCTTTCGGCCATTGATGATATACACACCTTTTGTCAGGCCACTGAGAGAAGTGACACCTGAGCGAACCTTCTGGCCCTGTAACGTGTAAACATCCACAGGCTTGTCAATGGTAACGGCATTGATACCCGTTCCGCTGCCTATCGTCACTTTGTAGCCATAGAGCAGTACACTGTTGGCACCTACCGTTGCTGCATGATGGAGAGGTGCTGCACTCCCGTCAGCAGTGCTTGCATACAGATAAACATAAGTGGCTGCTGCTACATCATAAGTCACATCAACCGTTCCGCGCTCCGACTTCGTAACCTTAGTAGGAGCACCATTGCCCACCTGCACATTCAGCACATGCGTTCCGATAGTCTTGGCATCCACCGTGATGGTTCCCTGACCTGCAGGAATCTCGAAGATGACACCGCTGAAGTTATCCTTCACGGCAGCATCGCCAACCTGAGCACCCTGAACAGTATGCATCTGCGTTGATGAAGTAGTAGAATTCAATACAAGTGCCTGCTCCGTAGCATCATATCCGTCACCATTCGCAGCATCCATATTATAATAGGTGTTGTCGATGACGGTATTCGACAAGGCAGAGTCACTATTTAACAGATTAACAAAATTCAAATCCAAAGATTCATTTACTGGCTCTATAGATTGTATTATCTCACTCTCTTTAACATCGAATATATTACAATTTATCAAATATAGATCATCAAAATTACTTCCAGTGAAAGGTCTTGAAATAAAAGCGACAATATGCATATTGTCTTTCACCCAGCCGTCCTTTAACTTTATCTGATAATTCATTTCATATTGATCGTCATTCCATTCTATAGGATCACCCCAGATTGCAGACACATTTGTCCTTAATAAGGCATTATGCTCGTAATTAAGATCCCATTCTTCTGTTAAATCATTATAAATTGGTAATACAACTTTGTCTTCTGACAAAAGTACTGTCAGGTTAGCCCATTTCTCCACTAAAACAAAATCTTTACTTCTTGTACCTTTTACCTTAATATACAATATGCGAGATTTATTGTCGTAAGAAGAACTGATATGAATATCCGCAAAAGAGGGTATAGTGGAATATTCCCTATATATATAGCCATTATCATAACGATTTGTGCTAAAAAAATTTCTGGTACCTGTTATTGTGTCTTTTACCAAATATGCTTGTGAAGCAGGACAAGCCAATGCATCATCATGATGTTCATTCAACAATATATAATGTGACCCATCGCCAATTTCTTTTAAAGCTCCTTGATCTGTGGAAGCAGTGTTATTACAGGAAAAGGTCTGGTGAATTTCCACTAATGACTTTTGCCTTACCATGGGGTTATTGTATATTTTGATTGGTACATTAATTGTATCTCCTTCATTTATTCCTGGCTTAACACCCATAATAGAACTGAAAACGACTTTTAAGGTATGCTCACCTACAGCAATATCTGAAGGCAATACTGCATGAATAGGCATACCAAAAGGAATACCAGACAGCTCAACACCAACGCTTGAGCCTTCTGCCATCCTGCTATCTCCAATATTTCTACCATCAACAAGAATGCTGGATATTACAAAATCTGCTCCAGGAGCCAATTTTCCCCGATTCTGAATAACCACTTCGCCCAACACTTCCTCACCCGGTTTGAAAAACCTGTTAGTGCTACTACCAACGAAACGCAAGGCGTACTTAGGAATATTGTTGCCTTCTATTATACATTGGAGGGGGATTGTGGCATTTACTGATTTAGCAACATCTACCCACATCCCCTGTGTGCCTTTGTAATTTCCATACATATATCCAGCTCCCTCAATGTATGTCTGAGGAAAAACATCTCTTAGGGGAATGGGGGCATTCCATGAATCTTGCTGATAGTCTATTCCGATAAATATACTATCCATGCCAGCATTGATTTCATAAGGTTTCTCCAAAGTCACTATATTCCAACCTTCCTGAACGCTATTGACTGATTGTACATACAAGTCCTTTTTATCTCTACTACTTCCAATCCAAAATTTTATACCTGAAAGCCCTCTTGTATTACCTAATGCAAATCGCATATGTGTAATGGAATTGCCTTCGTAAATCGAAAGATCATCTTTTTTATAGCCAATACACATTTTATATTGACCTGCAGGTGCATATTCAACAGGATAATAATAAGCATAAAAACCTGGGGTACGATCCCAAAAAGTATAATCTTCTAGAGATTCAGCAGTATAATAACCCATTACCATTTGATTCTCACCAACATTATCAAAAGGGTTTTTACTTATAATAACATCAGCCATCTCCCTTTCTTCTATATGTATAAATTTCTTCCAGTTTATTGCGTTCTTATAATAAGAAGACCTACCTGTAGGTACATACAAGACACATTTTTCGTACGTATCCGTATAAAAGGCTCCCGTTGGAATATCAATAGCCTTATAAACTTTAGAGGTAAAAGTTTTAAGACTGCCACTACAAAAAGCCATATTTTCTATCTTGTTTACAGTAGTTGGCAGAACAAAGTCTTCAATGCTTGTCTCGTAAAATGCACGCTCGCCAATGGTAGTCACAGGACCCTTTATTTCTAAGTTTTTTAGAGCTTTGGTTTCACCGAAACAATTATATGGAATTCCATGAACTGTAGATGGAAGAGTAATCTTCTTCAATTTATCATTTTGTGCAAATAAGTTGGGAACCAGTTCTGACACACCTTCTGGAACTTCATATTCTGTTTTGTCAATACCACCTGCGTAACCGCACATAACCGTTCCATCCTTCGAAAATAACGCATCTCCCGTTGCCATCAAAGTACTATTCCCTTCTTCCACTGTAATTCTTTTTAACTGATTACAGCCGTACGTCATAGGCTCGTACCATGAGGTAAAACCTGCATTACGAGGAATATTCAATTCTTGTAACATATCGCAGTTATTTAAACTGCTCAAATACTCAATTGTTTCGGGGATATTAATCTTCTCCAATCTACGACAACATCTAAAATGCTCCATCCACGTAACAGTATAATCATGCCCATCGATATTCACTTGAGAAGGAATTTTCACTTCACCTCTAATATTCCATGAATACGGATGCACACGTACACTATGCTCATTAATTACTTCATAAGAGAGTGTTTTATTATCTATCTCAATATCATCCCTCTCTATAATTGTACCCAATTTTTGCCAATCCTTTTCACTCTGATAAAAGGCCAATGACCCCTTCGGCACATATATAGTAGCATTGATACCATATTCTTTCATCCACTGGTCTTCTACAATTGGAGAAGGATAATACATCCTACTCACAATTTCTTTCAAATTACTGCTTCCAATAAAAATAGCACCTCTTAATCTGTAAATTCTTGAAGACAAGACAACCTTCTTAAGATTAGGACAATCTCTAAAAGCATTTACGCCAATCTCAAGAACCGTATTGGGTATGACTACCGATGTTATCTTTGTACTTGCAAACCCTTCATAATCAACACCTATTACTGTATATTTTTTTCCTTGATATGTTACATACGCTGGTATTTCAATATCTCCACTTAAAGAATTTTTGTCTTTTGCACTTACAAACATCCCAGAACCAAACGAAAAATCAGGAAAGTAACCTTCATGGTAATAAAAGTTGTCATCAGTAATGGTTAGCTGGGCATAATTCGCTAAAGAAAGCATTAGCATTAAAATGAACAAGAAACATTTTTTCATTTTTCTGTTTTATTTTAGTTCAACATTATATTTCCATCCATAGCAGAAGCGCAGAGCTGCTTTTGCCAGTTCCGAATGAAGGTCGTGAGAATCACCTCTGATAAGAAATTGGGTAACAGCCCCACGCATATAGCGTGAAGCCGTCGTGCCATATTGCTTATCATCCTGAAAGTTTCTCACGTTTTCATCCGCAATTCGTGCATAACGCTTCTTCTGCCAAAGCGGGTCCTTCCCACTCTGACTGCAAAGATAAGCATAATTTCTGAAACCACAAAGTTTTTTGTGCGGAAATTCGAGTGTAACGCTTTCACTACGTCCATACGGAGTCAGAGTCCGAAGCCTACGGACTGGCAGTACGAAGCCTACGGACCGAAGGCTATGGTGTATCTCGCCGACGCACCTCGCTGTGAGCGGAAAATCCATTCCTTTCATTCCTCATTTCTCATTCCTCATTTTGAAAATTCCACTCACCCGACTCACCCAACAGGGCTGAAAGACCGATGTACAAAGGGCTGAAGGCACGTGAGAGTAGCTGGGTTCACCCTCACTTTTACCCTCACATGCTTCAATCCTTTGCACATCGGCTTTTCATGCCTATTGGGTGAGTGGGGTGAGGGTAATACCTCAACAGGAAGTAGGGAAGTAATCTTATTCTAACTCGCCGCTGTAGGTAATCGGTTCACGCTCGCGAGCCTGTACGTCGATCGTTGCCTGGCCATTGTCGAAGATTTCCAACTGAAAGGTAATGACATCTTCCTCGTTGTCTGTGACCAGCCTGACGTGCGTTCTCCCCTTTTCGTCCCTTGCCGACTCGTAGCTGCTGATAGGAGCAGAAAAGTTGAAGGCCTTGCCTCCACCGTACGGGATACTATAAGCCCGACCGAAATACGGCAGATACGACACCACCGTGTCACCCTTGACCTCGAGCGAATAGTTGCTGGTCACATTGACAGCCCGCCCCCTACGGGGGTACATCATACGGACATCCACCACATAGCGACGCGATGCCAGCGCCTTCTCCACCGCCAACGCCTTCTGAGCGCGTTCGGCAGCAGTCATCGTGCTGCATGCAGACAATAATCCCATGACAGCCACAACGACAATAGTCAGTAATCCTTGTATCTTCATGCCTGCAAAGATAAGCAATAAATTACAGAAATCAGCAATATTGGTAACAATTTCCGTAAATTATATCACTGTAATTGGAAAAAATATGCGTACCTTTGCACCCAGGATTAAAATTTGAAGCAACAACAGTATGAAGAAAATGAGAACGAAGGCACTCGTCATGATGCTGATGATGACGGCCACAGTATTCGGACAAAGCAAAGTGTACATGACCAAGGAGATTACCCCTGAGTCATTAGTAAAAATCTACAAGGCACTGGGCGTAGAGGCCCAAGGGCGCGTAGCCGTAAAGATATCCACTGGCGAGGGCGGCAACAAGCACTACTTGAAGCCAACGCTGATCCGCCAGCTGGTGGAAGAGGTGAACGGCACCATCGTGGAGTGCTGCACGGCCTATGGCGGTACACGACAGGACCCCAAGAAGCACTGGGAAACCATCCACGAGCACGGCTTCGACTCCATCTTTGCCGTCGATTTGATGGACGAGTTCGGACAGATACGCATCCCCATTCAGGACAAGAAGCACCTGAAGTACGACATCGTGGGCGAGCATCTGGCCAACTACGACTTCATGATCAACCTGGCCCACTTCAAGGGACATGCCATGGGTGGGTTCGGCGGTGTTATGAAGAATGCCTCCATCGGTGTGGCCTCAACGGCAGGCAAGTGTTATATCCACACTGCCGGCAAGAGCACGGACCCGAAGACGGCATGGAATCCCGGCATACTGGCTGCCGGAGACACCCAGGACCTGTTTATTGAGTCGATGGCTGCCGCCGCACAGGCTGTACACAACTACTTCAGCGGCAAGGTCATCTACATCAACGTGATGAACAATATGTCGGTAGACTGCGACTGCGACGGAAATCCTGCCAAGCCCGAACTGAAGGACATGGGTATCGTGGCTTCGCTCGACCCGGTAGCCGTAGACCAAGCCTGCCTGGACATGGTGTTCAACTACAAAGGCAAGCCCGGCGACGACAACAAGCCCCTCATCCAGCGCATCAATCGCCAGCATGGCACCTACATTACCGACTATGCCGAGAAGATCGGGCTTGGCTCGAAGAAGTATGAACTGATTAGTATCGACAAGTGATAAAAAGATTGTTTTCGGTGCTCACGGTCTCGGCCGTGGGCACCCTTTTCCTTACTGTGCCTGCAAGAGCAGAGGAGCCTATTGACTCGCTGTCTGTGCAGGAAGTGGTAGTGACGGGTACCCGTCATGCAACAGACGTGCGCCATCTGCCCATGACAGTGACCGTCATCAGTCGCGAGAAGCTGACTGAGCAACATCAAGCATCCATATTACCCACAGCAATGCAACAGGTGCCTGGACTCATAGTCACCAGCCGCTCGATGATGGGCTATGGCGTATCAACGGGGGCAGCAGGCGGAATCAACATGCGAGGACTGACGGGCGGTGCCGGTCAGCTGATGGTGCTCATCGATGGTCATCCACAATACAATGGCATCTATGGCCATCCCATCAGCGACAGTTATCAGACACTGATGGCAGACCGTGTGGAGGTTCTTCGCGGCCCGGCATCAGTACTTTATGGAAGCAACGCCATGGGCGGTGTCATGAACATTGTCACCCGCTCCATGCACGGCAATGGTGTGAGGACACGCATCCATCTGGGGGCCGGCAGCTACGGGACCATTCAGACAGAAGCCTCCAACCAGATACGCAGCGGAAGGTTCAGCAGCACCATCGCCGCGCAATATGCACGCACCGACAACCACCGTCCCCACATGGGTTTCGAGCAGTACGGCGGCTATGTGAAACTGGGCTACGACTTCTCTTCCCACTGGAATATATATGCCGATCTCGACCTGACCCACTTCAATGCCAGCAATCCCGGCACGGTGAGCCAGCCCAAGCTGGAGAACGACCAATGGATCACGCGCGGAGCAGCCAGTCTGGTGGTAGAGAACCACTACAACCAGACCAGCGGTGCACTAAGCATCTATGACAACTTCGGACGGCATAAGATCAACGACGGCTACAACGCTGACGGCGGCACGCCGCAAACCGACCTGTTCCGCTCAAAAGATGCCGTGGCCGGCGTATCGTGGTATCAGAGCGCACAACTATTCGAAGGCAACCGGCTGACCGTCGGACTCGACTATCAACACATCTATGGACACGCCTATTACACCAACCGTGAGACGGGCGAAGTAGTCACCACCCAACGGCGACTGATGCAGAGCGCCGATAAGCATGAGAACGAGATAGCGGGGTACGCCGATTTCCGACAGGACCTGAGCGAGTGGCTTACCATCGATGCTGGTCTGCGCTACGACCACCACTCTACCGCAGGCGGCGAATGGGTACCACAGGCAGGTGCCGTAGTCCGGCTGACAGCCCAAGGCGAGTTGAAAGCGATGGTGAGCAAGGGCTTCCGCAATCCCAACACTCGCGAAATGTACATGTACGGCACTGCCAACCACGATTCACTGCGTGCCGAACGGCTGTGGAACTACGAACTGTCCTGGCGGCATCGGTTGGGTAAGTTCGGATATGGTGCCAACATCTTCTATGCTAAAGGCGACAATCTGATTCAGACAGTGGCTGGCAAGAACATCAACACTGGCGAGATAGAGAACTATGGCATGGAGATGGAAGCAGACTGGCGCATCAGCAACCACTGGACAGTCAACACCAACCACTCGCTGCTGCACATGAAGCACCCCGTCATAGCCTCGCCGACATACAAAGGATTTCTTGGAGCAAACTGCCATTACGGCCAGTGGACCATCGCAGCAGGACTGCAATACATCAGCGGGCTCTATACCGCTGTCGGAGACGAAGAACAGAAGGAACACTTCTGCCTGCTGAACCTCTCGGTCAACTATGCTGCATGCAAGGGCATCGGACTATGGCTACGCGGCGAAAACCTGCTGGCACAGAAATATGAAGTCAACCTCGGCTACCCCATGCCTCGTGCCACATTCATGAGCGGTATCAGCATTGCATTCTGACCGGTACGGCCTGTGTAGGTATAAGAACAAACAAGTGGTCTCACAGCCAAACACAATATGTTTCGGACTGTTGAGACCACTTGTTGATTTAGATGTAAGGGAAATCCCTATCCGTTTTTCTGCTTGTTGATATAGATGACCACGCCGGCTGCGACGAGAATCACTACTGCAATGATGTGAAGCCAATCCATACGATTACCCTTTCTTCATTTTCCCTCAGCAGCCTACTTGGCATAGGCTACTGAGCGTGTCTCGCGAATGACGGTGATCTTCACCTGACCGGGATAGGTCATCTCGTTCTGTATCTTGGAAGCAATCTGTCCGCTGAGTGCCTCGGTCTCGGCATCGTCCATCTTGTCGGCACCTACGATGACACGCAACTCGCGGCCTGCCTGGATGGCATATGTCTTGGTGACCCCAGGATAGCTCATGGCAATAGCCTCCAGGTCGTTCAGACGCTTGATATAAGCCTCAACAATCTCACGACGGGCACCGGGACGGGCACCAGAGATGGCATCGCAAATCTGTACGATGGGGGCCAGCAGAGTCTGCATCTCCATCTCGTCGTGGTGGGCTCCGATGGCATTGCAGATATCGGGCTTCTCCTTGTATTTCTCAGCAATCTTTGCTCCATAGAGTGCGTGGGGCAGTTCGCTCTCCTCGTCGGGCACCTTACCAATGTCATGCAACAGTCCGGCACGCTTGGCCTTCTTGGGGTTCAGTCCCAGCTCGGCAGCCATCACGGCACAGAGGTTTGCAGTCTCGCGGGCATGCTGCAACAGGTTCTGACCATAGCTGGAGCGATACTTCATCTTACCGATGATGCGGATAAGCTCGGGGTGCAGTCCATGAATGCCCAAGTCAATGGTAGTGCGCTTACCAGTTTCGATAATCTCGTTCTCAAGCTGCTTCTTCACCTTGGCCACCACTTCCTCGATACGGGCCGGGTGGATACGTCCGTCGGCCACCAACTGGTGGAGAGCCAGACGGCAGGTTTCGCGGCGAATGGGGTCGAAGGCTGAAATGACAATCGCCTCAGGGGTGTCGTCGACTACGATTTCTACACCGCAGGCCGACTCCAGTGCACGGATGTTTCGTCCCTCACGTCCAATCACGCGACCCTTGACATCGTCGTTCTCGATATGGAACACGCTGACGGAGTTCTCGACAGCAGTCTCAGTAGCTACGCGCTGGATGGTCTGAATGATGATCTTCTTGGCCTGCGCATTGGCATTGAGCTTGGCCTCGTCCATGATCTCGTTGATGTAGGCAGCGGCATCGGTCTTGGCCTCGTCCTTCATCGACTCTACCAGACGGGTCTTGGCCTCGTCTGCCGAGAGCCCAGACAGTTCCTCGAGCTTGGCACGCTCTTGAAGCTGCATCTTCTCCAGTTCTTCCTGCTTCAGCGTCAGCACCTTCTTCTCGTTGTCGATGCGCGTCTGCTGGTTGTCGAGTTCGTTCTTGCGACGGCCCAGCTCTTCCTGGCGCTGGTTGAGCGATATCTCACGCTGCTTCAGCTTGTTCTCGCTCTGCTGGATGTGCTGGTTGCGCTGTTGCACCTCCTTCTCCAGCTCCGACTTTTTGTTGAGAAACTTCTCCTTGACTTCAAGCAGTTTTTTCTCTTTAATTACCTCTGCCTCCTTCTTGGCGGCACTGATCATCTCATTATATTTTCCCTTGATGACAAAGCGGAAAATCATAAATCCGCAGAGGCCGCCAATAATCAGGGCCGCCACGATTAGAATAATACCAACAATGATGTTCATAAATGTGTATATTGAATTAAATGTCTTACGCCTTATGTAGTTCGCTCACCGAGGATTTCCTCGATTTCGGACGTCAAACGGGCAAGAACATTATCATAGGGCATGGTGTCGTTGTTAGCGCGCTCTTTCTGATAGGTCAGGGCTATGTCGACGAGGGTCATCAACGCGATAGTATGGTCGCTCTTGCGGCCCTTGAATCGCTGCGCATAGCCATTATAGCGCTCTGTAATGAGTTTGGCTGCACTGCGATAGTACTCCTCGTCCTCGCGATTGATAACGACTTCGATTTCCTCATCGTAGACGTGCAGTCTGATATGTAGTCTGTCCATGTTCTGTTCTGCCATAACCTGTTCTCCTTATTGACTTTCATCGCTGAGGATAGCAATGCACTTATTGACGTCACGGATTAGCCTCGACAAGCGATTCTTGGCGTCCGTCAGGTCGCCGTCGGTCACTTCTATCATCTTGGCCATTTTCAGTGACTGGTAGTCTGACTGCTGCTGGTCCAACTGCGCCTTCAGGCTCTTGATGTCCTGCTCGCTCTTCCTCAACTCGCTATTCAACTGCCGGTTCTCCTTTTCCAATTGCTGAAAACGGAGTATCAGCTGCCTCACGCGGGTCTCGAACATCGCTATCGTTTTCTCGTTAGCCGTCATCATACGTCACTTTATTCCACAAAGGTACGTAGAATAGTTAAAAGTAAAGAGTTACGTATTGAAAATTTAAGAATTTTTAATCATCTCCCTTTGGACGAGGCTCTTTTTTAGCCAACATCACCACGCGGTAGACGAAATTAGTGGTCCACTGCTGCGAGAAGCCGAGCTTCTGCGCATACTGCCGAATGCCCACAACGGTTTTCATCACTGCGGGGTCGGAGAAGTCGTTCTTCGTGAAGATGTCGTTCACCGTCTTTTCCGTCATGGTGCGCAGGGCACTCTTGAAGATGCTGGGCAGGCGGAGCTTGAACTTCATCAGGTTGCCCGTCAGCATCATCAGGTCCTGCGTGAATCCTGAGAACTGATACATATAGGTCTGTATGTCCTGTGGCTTCTTGCAGCGCTTGCGGATGCTCTGGTCAATCTCGCGGGTGAAGTCGTCGTCCATCCCGTAAAGCTCCTTGAGCATCTTGTTGCAGCGCGACTTTTCTGCCAGTCCCAGACGATTGTTCTGGGTGGGAACCTTCAGCGTGGCCTTGAACACCCGCAAATCGGGAAGCATGGCCAGATTCGAAATGCCCAGATCGGCAGCCATACAAGCCTGGAAATATACACGAATGAGGGTCATGAAGTCCTCCATGCCCCCACTCTTCTGTTCCTCCTCTTTCTTTCCAAATAATTTACTTAAAAAACTCATATCCTTTTTCTAATTGATTCTGAATGATAAATCCGATGCAAAATTAGATATTTTTGCCAAATCTACCAAATCTTTTCAAATAAACTTGTATCTTTCACTCTTGGTGAAGGCACTCCCGTTCGAAAAAACGCAAAAAAATTTGGCTTTTTGCTCACTTATTCGTACTTTTGCACACAACATAAGAAAACAAATCTATCAACAACATGAAAGGTATCGTATTAGCAGGAGGAAGCGGAACGCGCCTCTACCCCATCACCAAAGGTGTGTCGAAGCAGCTTATCCCCATCTTCGACAAGCCTATGATCTACTATCCTATCTCGACACTGATGCTTGCCGGCATCCGTGAGATTCTCATCATCTCTACCCCCTACGACCTGCCCGGATTCAAGCGTCTGCTGGGCGACGGTTCCGACTTAGGCGTGCGCTTCGAATATGCTGAGCAGCCCTCGCCCGACGGACTGGCTCAGGCCTTCATCATTGGCGAGGAGTTCATCGGCGACGACTGCGCCTGTCTCGTGCTTGGCGACAACATCTTCTATGGCAGCGGATTTACTGGCATGTTGAAGCAGGCTGTAGCCCATGCCGAACAAGACGGTCTGGCTACCGTCTTCGGCTACTATGTCAACGATCCTGAGCGCTATGGAGTGGCCGAGTTCGATGCCAACGGCAACTGCCTCAGCATCGAGGAAAAGCCCCAGAAGCCCAAATCCAACTATGCCGTAGTCGGCCTCTATTTCTATCCCAACAGTGTGGTGGAGATTGCCAAGAACATCAAGCCCTCAGCTCGCGGTGAGTTGGAGATTACCACCGTCAACCAAGCCTACCTGCAGAAGAAAGAACTGCTCGTACAGACCCTGCAACGCGGTTTTGCATGGCTCGACACAGGCACACACGACTCGCTCTCCGAGGCTTCCACCTTCATCGAGGTCATCGAGAAGCGTCAGGGACTGAAGGTAGCCTGCTTGGAAGAGATAGCCTATAAACGTGGCTGGATAGACAGCAAGCAGCTGAAGAAGCTCGCCCTGCCCATGATCAAGAACGACTACGGCCAGTATCTCATGCGTCGTGCTGATGAACCTGCCAAGCGGTAGGCTCACACACGGTTATTTGGCGAACTGTTCCACACAACGGCGCAAGGCAGTAGGATTACCCATATCGTACATCGTACCCTTCAGGCGTACACCCATCATGCCGCTCTTCTGGCGAACAGCCTCAAGGGCGGCTGTCAGTTCTATCTCACGGCTGTGGTCGTCCTCGGCATCCGCTTTCTGGATGTCGGCTTCCAGTTGGGCAAACACCTCAGGAGTCAGGATATACTGTCCGAAGACACTATAGTACTCTCTTTCACCGCTGGCATTGCGCACACCTAAGAAATCCTCTGCGTAGGAGGCCTTGGGCTTCTCGTTCATGACAGAGACATTGAGGACGGTATGCTCCTTATCCTCCCACACCCCACTCAGAATGCCATAATGGCTCACATCTGCCAAGGGGATGGGATGTATGCTCACCATCAGCTGGTTGTAGCGTTCATACTGCTCTATGATCTGCAGCGCACAGGGTTTGTTCGACTGGCTGCGATAGAGGGTGTCGCCTAAGAGCAACAGCACGGGCTCGTTGTTGGCGAAGTGGGCTGCCTGGTAGACAGCATGCCCAAAGCCGCGCTTCTCGTGCTGATAGACATAGTGCAGGCGCTTGCCTATATCGAGGATGCGGTTCTCGTATTCCTGGGCCTCCTTGTTCAACTTGCTCAGATGGTCGTCACTCAGCTGCCGCTCAAAGAAGTCGGTGTACTGGATGCGCTCCTCCTCTGAGCCTAACACCAGACAAATCTCCTCTATCCCACTCCTGACCAGCTCTTCGAGCAGAATCAGGATGACGGGGCGCACCATGCCATCGGAACAAGGTATAGGGAAGAAATCTTTTTTCAACGAGCGTGTAGCCGGATACAGACGTGTGCCGAAGCCTGCCACAGGGATAATAGCCTTGCGGACGGTATGCACGGGGCGCAAGGTCAGCGGATAGGCCCTCAGCCCGCTGGCATTCAGATAGTCCACCAACTGCTGCTGGCTCTCAGCATTGCGTGCCAGGAACTGTACCGAGCCGTCACCATGCGAACCCACACCCTTGCCGCCATACACCAGCGACTGTATCTTGGGGTCTTGCAGCACCTCGTGCAGCTTAGGAGCCCAGAGCGCAGGCGACATCGGAGCCACATACTTGTCGAACATTGCTTCCGCCTCCGTCATCAGCTGGCCTAACGTCTCCCTGTCGCCTGTGGCCATGCACTGCACAGCCTTCTCGACTATCTGCTGGTTCCACTCACCCAGGGCCTTATGCAGATTCTGCTCAGCCTCCGTAGCAGCAAAGGGATAAGCCTTATTCAGGTCCGACAGAATCTTGATGGTGTCCTTCTCGGCACAAAGGTCGGCAAACACCCAGTAGAGCTGTTTCTTCACATTGAGCGACTTCACCTCAATCTCGTCACCGTCGAAGGTCATCAGGTTGGGCTTCACACCGAAGGCACAGGCCTGGTCAAGACGCCCGCAGCGTGACGAGGTGCGCAGTTCGCCCAGATAGGCAATGTTCATCTCGCCCAGCGTGTTCAGATTCAAATTATATAATAAATTGAACGCGCGCGCAACGAGCACACAGATGGCAGCCGACGAGCTCAGACCGCTCTTCATCGGCAACGTCATGCCCGTAATGTGGATGCGCACACCGCCCACCTTGTACCATTCCAGCATATACGATGCCACGCCGGCACAATAGCAGAAGAACGACCCCGACTTGGCCACACGCTTCAGTTCTGACTCGTCCATCCGGCACGAGAAGTCGTGCCATACATCCGCTATCTCTGGCGCATCACTGTTCATTTCGAAGATGGTCGACTTCTCCACCTCGGCATAGATACCCTGCTCTATACCCGTCACTATCGAAGCACCGGGCAGAATCTCCGCATTCATCGTGCGATAGTGACCTGCCCAGTCAGTATGTTCTCCAAACAGGCACAGACGACCTGGAACGAAAAGTTTTAGCATAATGTCACATTTAATGTTAAATTTATAGCACAAAGGTACTACAAAATAATGAAAAACAACATTTTTTTCACGAATTATTTGGCTGGTTTGATAATTTTATATACTTTTGCAGGCGATAAAAACATAAAAAGTTAATAACAAACCCCTAAAAAAGACTGCCTATCGACACAAATCTACTTCTAAAAAACAAAACAGTATGAAGAAGTATGACGGCCTGACCGACGAAAAGTTGGCCTTGCGTTACATCGAAGGAGACAATAGGGCATTCGACGAATTATTAACTCGTAATCAGCAGAAGCTCTACAACTACATTATGTTCGTGGTTCGCGACCCCGAGCTGGCTAACGACGTGTTTCAGGACACGTTTGTCAAAGTAATCTCCAAACTGCAGGAAGGCAAATACACAGACAGCGGGAAGTTCTCGTTCTGGCTGACACGCATTGCCCACAATATCATCATGGATATCTATCGGCAGCAGAAGGGCGAGCACATCGTGGAGTCTGGCGAGAACAATGACCTGAGCCGGCTCAGAAGCGAGGACCTCATGGATAGCAATCGCGAGGCAGAATATGTGAACACCCAGATCATGGCAGACGTGCGCAACCTGATGGACACCCTGCCTGCCACCCAGCGCGAGGTGGTCTACATGCGCTTCTATCAGGACCTATCGTTCAAGGAGATTGCCGAGACGACGGGAGTCAGCATCAACACCTCATTGGGGCGCATGCGCTATGCGCTCATCAACATGCGCCGAATGGCCAAGCAGCATAAGCTGCAGCTGAGCATGGAGCTATAGGTTGTCAGAGCGAGCGCAGTTCGTGGATGGTCTGCTCGGGGGTGGCACTCTTGAATACGTAGCTGCCACTGACCAGCACATCGACACCTGCCTCTACCAGTCGGGGAGCTGTCTCTCCCTGCACACCGCCGTCGACCTCTATCAGCACCTGGGCATGGCGCTCGTCAATCAGCCTGCGCAGGCGCTTCACCTTCTCTATCGTGTTCTCGATGAAGCGCTGTCCGCCAAACCCAGGATTCACACTCATCAGCAGCACCATGTCCACGTCACCGATGATATCCTCTAACAGGCTGACAGGCGACGAGGGATTGAGCGTCACTCCGGCCTTCATGCCGGCATCGTGAATCTCCTGCACCGTACGATGCAGATGCGTGCAAGCCTCCACATGCACATTCATCATCATCGCACCTAATTGGGCCGTCTGACGGATGTACTGCTCGGGATGCACTATCATGAAGTGTACATCCAGAGGTTTCTGGCACTTCTGGGCAACGGCCTCCAACACGGGGAAGCCGAAGGAGATATTGGGAACGAAGACACCGTCCATCACATCGAGATGGAGCCAGTCGGCTTCGCTGCGGTTGATCATTTCGAGCTCGCTGTCCAGATGCAGGAAGTCAGCAGCAAGCAACGACGGGGAAACTTTTGTAGCCATTATTCGTTTTCTTGTTTGAGTTACACATACGCGCAAACTGTTTCAGAAACAGAATGGTGGATGGATTTGGCTGGAATTCGTCTTGAGTAAAATGTTGCATAGGCAAATCATGTTTTATTTGGTGAGTCATTTTACTTATATAACGAACCCCACAGCCGATTATTATATCATCAACATTTTTTTATTCAACTTTCGCGCTCCCTCCTCTCTCCTCTCTCCTCTCTCCTCTAACTTCTCACCTCTTACCTCTTACTTCTTACCTCACAGAGTTCTACATTCTTCATGCCGTTCAGGAAGTCGCGGGCCTGCATGCGCTTCTTGCCTGCCAACTGCAGCTCGACAATTTCCAGCTGCACATCCCGAGCAGAGACATAGAGACTCTTGCCCTCCACACCGACACGGCCACAACCCGTGCTCTTACGGTCAGTCTTGCGCGTCTTGTATATCTTCAGCACCGTCTCCTTGCCATCAGGGGCCACCAGCGTAGTCCAGGCACCTGGAACGGGCGACAGTCCGCGCACAAAGTCATACACCTGCTTGCCCGTCATCGTCCAGTCTATCTCGCATGTCTCCTTGAATATCTTGGGGGCGGGCTTTAAGGAGTTGACAGTTTCCTCCTGGGCGATTGTGTCAGGATGGCCGTCGGAAGCCACGATGGTTTCCAGCGTCTCCAAGCATACCTGTGCCCCCAGATGCATCAGTCCATCATAGACATACTCCACATCGGCATCATCGGGAATCGGGAAAGGACGCTTCAGGATAATACGCCCCGTGTCAATGTCATGGTCGAGGAAGAAGGTCGTCACCCCCGTCTCCGTCTCCCCGTTGATGATGGCCCAGTTGATAGGTGCCGCCCCACGATACTGAGGCAACAGCGCAGCATGCACATTAAACGTGCCATACTCCGGCATCGCCCACACCACCTCGGGCAGCATACGGAAAGCCACCACCACCTGCAGGTTGGCACGGTAGGCGCGCAGCTGCTCCACAAACTCCGGGTCCTTCATCTTCACCGGTTGCAGCACGGGCAGTCCGTGCTCCAGCGCATATTGCTTCACCTGCGAGGGCTGCAGCACACTGGCGTGCCTACCCACAGGCTTATCCGGCTGTGTCACCACCGCCACCACGTTATACCCGTTCTCCACCAGTGCCCGCAATGTCTCCACCGCAAACTCGGGTGTACCCATAAACACGATTCTTAAGTCATCTTTCGTCATCATATTCCGTCATTCTGAAGCATCATGGCCTGTCGCTTGTAGCAGACCAGCTGTTTGTTTAACTTACACATCTGGGAAACCAGCAAATGCGCCTGCAAAAGTACAAATAAAAAAGGAAACGACAAAATTATTCGCCCCGTATAGTCGTAAACAGCAAAATTATGAATGTTTTAGCATCGCATTAGAGTCGCTTTAGGCAGGGAGATGCCATACACATACCATACACATACCATACCCTTGGATATAGCTATAGTATGGCATCACAGGGAGAACACCGAGGCTAATCCCAGCCTTAGAAGATGTATGTCATCATCCATGCCCTGAAGCAATAAATAAAGGCAAGTAAGATTTTGGTGGAGCTGAAAACCAGACTCTACTTCACCAGCTTGCCGAGCCGGAAGCCGAGCTCCTCAAAGGCTGATGCTATTCGGGCTTTCTTGCTCAGTTTGCTCTCGCCTGAGATTTCATGAAACTCCAACACACACAGATTGTTATTGGACGAAATCTCTTTCAAGTTAATCATCCCGCTTATCTTGGCACCGCCTGAAGTCTTGTCATCTATATTCAAGACACCGCCTGCATTCCCCTGGTTCAACTGGAGTAGGTGTATTTCCATGCGATACGCGACATCAGGATTTTCGCTATCTACTTGTAATCCGTTCTTGTTCTGATAATTAAACTGAACACAAAAGTCTGACAGTGCACGGTCTAATATCTTCTGGGGCAACACCACCCTTTCTGTCTGCCGATATTCTTCGTGGATATTTTCTTTACCGTACTGTGTCCCTGACAAGTCAACCACCACTAAAGCGTTGACATCTTTCTTAAAGCATAAGAGGTCGCCCTCCTTAATGCTGAAGTCATCGTCTGACTGAGCAAACGCACCTATCACCAAAAGCAATAAGCCATACAATAACAAACTTCGTCTTCCCATATCATTCATTGTTTGGTCGAACAGTTTCTTATTCTCCCCCACCCCGACTAAACTCAATAATCGCGCTCACCTGATCACCAACAGAAAGCGACACTATCATGCCGCCGTCTATCTGATAAACCGTCGGTACCAGCACATCGCCTAATTTCGCAGCCACGCGGTACTCCACTCTCAAACCTGCCACACGGAAATCCTCTGGAAGCAGCTCCATAGCCACACGGACATAGTTGGCATTGTTCATGTGCCGGTTGTAGTCGATGTCGGCACGAAGCACCGTGACAGCATCAAGCCGCTCTCCTCCCGCTTTCGGAAGCATAATCCTACGATCCTTGTAATTCATTTCCAGCTGAGGTTCGAGCTTCATCGAGGCGATGGTGGCATCGTCAACCCGTTTCAGTTTCCCTGTACCTTTGTCTACAAAAGCCCCCATGCTCCATGTCTTATAGCATGGCTTTCCCTCTGCATCATAGATATAGGTATTGCGGAAGCCGAACATAGGCTTCATGCCATAGACCGAACTCGTCACCGTCAGCTCCTCTTTGTATTCGGGAGTACGTATAATCTCCACTTGGCGTGTAGCCAATAGTTGAGCCATATTCTGCTCTGAGAAATACCGCTTCACGCCGGGCTCACTGTCTATCCACATCTCGGAACAGTCCTGCATCATCTGGAGGGCCGAATAGAGTTTCAGCTTTCCTTCGCTGTCGCAGGTACTCGTTGTTACTTTATACTTTAGGCTATACATCTTTTCTTATTTTAGTAATCGTTAAAAAATACTCTATGTAGTGATAAGTTCCCTTGTTCAGACCACCCCTAACCCCTCCTAACTTAGGAGGGGAAGTAGCATGTTACTTAATAGGCATACACCAGGCCGTACTTCTCGTGGAGGCGGCGGAGAGAGCCGTCGGACTTCATCCGGGCAATGACGGCGTTGACGAGGTCGAGCAGGTCGGCCTGCCCCTTGCGCATCAGCACTCCGATTTCGCCGTGTGTGAAGGGCTGCGACAGCAAGGGTGCTGCCAGACGGGTGTCGTTCTGCACATACCAGGGAGCCTCGGTAATCTCGGTTATCATCATGTCGGCCTTGCCTTCGGCCACCTGATTGGGAATCTCCTCGTTCCTATCGTAGACCATGATGGTGGCATGGGTGAGACGCTCGTTGGCAAACTTCTGGTTCAGTCCGCCGGGGTTGACCATCACGCGCACCTCGGGCTTGTCGATGTCGGCCAATGAGCGGTATTTGCCGGCATCCTCGGCGCGACAAAGTATGGTCTTGCCATTGGCCAGATAGCCCTCGCTCATCAGCATCGATGCCTTGCGGGCTTCGGTAATAGTGATGCCCCCGATGGCAAGGTCGAAGGCCTGCGGTTCTGCCAGCACATCGGCAGTCAGTGTAGGCCATGAAGTCTGTACGAACTCCACGCCGACTCCAATATGGCGGGCTATCCGCTCTGCCATCTCTATGCCAAAGCCCCAATAATCACCATTGCGCTCACGATAGGACAACGGCCGATAATCGCCAGTGGTTGCCACCAGCAGCTTGCCCCGCCCGACAATGCGCTGCACGGTAGGCTGCTGCTGCGAGGACTGCTCCTCGTCCGATGTGCAAGAGGCGAAGGTGGCTGTGGAGAAGACGATCAGGATGAGGGCTGTTATCCAAAGTTTCGCCTGTTTCATCATAAAACCGTTTTGAGTCATATTGGGCAGATGCTGTGAGAATAAAGGAAATCAGTCTTGGCTCAGGTCGTGAACCATCTTGCGATAGGCACCATACATGCGGCGGCGCGAGATATAGCCCTTCAGATGGTGATGCTGATCGAGTACGGGCAACCAGTCGGCCTGCGTTCGCTCGAAGGTCTTCATTACCTCGCTCATGGGAGTATCGTCGCTCAGGGTGGCATTGGGCTGCACCATCAGCTGGGCTGCCATGAAATGATGATACAGCTCGGTGCGGAACACCACATGGCGTATCTTGATAATGTCTATCTCGCCCAACAGCTTGCCTGCGGCATCGGTGACGGGGAGCACACTATTGCGCGAACGGCTGATCTTGTGTACTATCTCGCCTAACTCCATATCCGGGGCAACAGCCTGATAGTCGCGGTCGATGACGGAGTCGAGGCTCATCAGTGTCAGCACGGCATGGTCGGTATGGTGGGTGACGAGCTTTCCCTGTCGGGCGAGCCGCATGCCATAGATGCTATGAGGCTCGAAGATGATGATGGTGAGATAGCTGGCCACAGAGACTATCATCAGGGGCATGAACATGTTGTATCCGCTGGTAATCTCGGCAATGAGGAAGATGCCCGTCAGGGGGGCATGCATCACTCCCGACATCACGCCAGCCATACCCAAGAGAGCGAAATTCTTCTCAGGCACATAGACTCCCACCTGATTGATGTTCCACAGGCGCGAAAAGAGGAACCCCGTAAAGCAGCCGATAAACAGCGACGGTGCGAACGTACCACCACAGCCTCCGCCGCCATTGGTAGCAGTCGTGGCAAACACCTTGGTGAAGAGCACCAGCGCGATGTATAGAATAAGGTATTCGGAATGGCCATAGAACAGGGAGCCGTCGAGCAGCTGGTCCCAGTCGGCCTCCGTCTTGCCGTTGAGCAGCAGGTTGATGCTGTTGTATCCCTCGCCATAGAGTGAGGGGAAGAGGAAGATGAGCGTGCTCAATATGAGTCCGCCAATGATGAACTTGACATAGGGCTTATCCTTGAATCGGCCAAACATGTCCTCGCAGGCATTCATGGTGCGGATGAAGTAGAGTGAGACAAGTCCGCAGGTGACACCCAGCAGAATGCAGGCAGGCACGCGCTCCACCGTCCATCCCGAATCCAGATGGAACGTGAACAGGGCCGCATCGCCCCGCAGGATATAGGTGACACAGGTGGCTGTCACACAACTCACCAGAATGGGCAACAGCGAAGCCATTGTCAGGTCTATCATCAATACCTCAAGTGTAAACACCAGACCGGCTATCGGGGCTTTGAAGATGCCGGCAATGGCTCCGGCGGCACCACAGCCCACGAGGGTCATCAGGGTCTTGTTGTCGAGCTTGAAAAGCTGCCCTAAGTTGGAACCGATGGCAGAGCCTGTCAGGACTATAGGAGCCTCGGCACCCACCGAACCGCCAAAGCCAATGGTGATGGCCGAGGCAATGACCGACGACCACGTATTGTGGGCCTTCAGCCGCGAACGGTTGGACGAGATGGCATAGAGGATACGGGTGATGCCGTGCGAGATATTGTCCTTTACCACATACCGCACGAACAGGGATGTGAGGTAGATACCGATGACGGGATAGACGAGGTAGAGCCAGTTGTAGGAGTCGGCCTGAAACTTACCCGTCAGCAGTGCCACTATCTGATTGATGAGCCCATGCAGCACGGTAGCAGCCACCGCAGCCAGTATGCCCACCATGAACGCCAGGATGAGCAGAAACATCTTGTCGCTCACATGTGCTACCCGCCACTCGTGCAGGGCTGACAGCCATTGCGCATTCTTCATATTGTCCATTCTATTTCCTGATGACAGTCACTTCTCCATCCATCCGCAGACGAATGATGCTGGAGGGCTGATGGGGTTTGTGCTCCTGCCTGCGCGACCAGCAGACATAGTCGACCTGCTCCAACAGGCGGGGGTCGATGTCCTGGAAGTTCTGGGCTGCAGGCTCGCCACTGATGTTGGCAGAGGTAGAGACCAGAGCCTTCTGGAAACGATAGCACAGCTCATGGGAAAAAGACTCGTTGGTGATGCGAAGGGCTATGGAGCCGTCTTCGGCAATGAGGTTGGGAGCCAGATTGACTGCCCCATCGAGGATGATGGTGGTAGGCTTGGCATCGCTGTCCTTCAGACTGTCGATGAGCTGCCAGGCCACATCGGGCACCTGCCGCACATAGCGCTGCATGCGGGCATCACTGTCTACGAGGCAAATCAGGGCTTTCGAGTCGTCTCGCTGCTTGATGGCATAGACCCTGCTAACGGCCTCGGCATTGGTGGCATCACAGCCGATGCCCCAAACGGTATCTGTGGGATAGAGTATCACCCCACCCTTGCGCAATACCTCAACGGCATTCTTAATATCTTGTTCGCGTGTCATAAATGTTCAATCTTCAATGTTCAATATTCAGAACTCCGAGGTGAAATGGAACTTGATATGCTTAAAGTCTTCCTGTGCCATAGTGAGCACATAGCCCGAGTCAGCCAGGAACACATCGCGGCCGTCCTTGTCCTTAGCCATATACTGATACTTGCGCTTCTTGAAGTTCTCAAGCTCCGCATCATCATCACTCTCTATCCAGCAGGCTTTATACAGGTGGACAGGCTCCCAGCGGCACTTGGCATTATACTCGTTCTCCAGACGATACTGGATGACCTCGAACTGCAGCTGACCTACGGTGCCAATAATCTTGCGGCCGTTGAACTGGTTGACAAACAGCTGGGCCACGCCCTCGTCCATCAGCTGGTCGATACCCTTCTGGAGCTGTTTCGATTTCATCGGGTCATCATTCTCGATATATTTGAACAACTCGGGCGAGAACGAAGGCAGCCCGCGGAAGTGCAGCTGCTCACCCTCGGTCAGCGTGTCACCAATCTTGAAGATGCCATTGTCAGGCAGTCCCACGATGTCGCCCGGCCAAGCCTCGTCAATGGTCGACTTGCGCTGAGCCATAAACTGGGTGGGACTGGAGAAGCGGAGAGTCTTGCCCTGACGGACATGCAGATAGGGCTGGTTGCGCTGGAACTTGCCCGAACACACCTTGCAGAAGGCAATACACGAGCGGTGGTTGGGGTCGATATTGGCAGTAATCTTGAAGATGAAGCCGGTAAACTTCGGCTCTTCGGGCTGCACCATGCGCTCCTCGGCCTTGGTGGGCTTCGGACTGGGGGCAATCTCTACAAAACAGTTGAGCAGCTCCTGCACCACGAAGTTGTTGAGAGCCGAACCGAAGAAGACGGGAGCCACCTCAGCCGAGCGGTAGGTCTCCACATCGAACGGCGGATATACACCGTCCACCAGTTCCAGGTCTTCGCGCAGCTTCTCGGCATCCTGCTCGCCCACACGGGCATCGAGGTCGGGAGAATCGACCTCCACACTGACCTTCTCCGTCACGCGCTGCTTGTCGGGGGTGAAGAGGTCGAGCTTCTGCTCATAGATATTATAGACACCCTTGAACTTCGCACCCTGATTGATGGGCCATGACAGGGGACGCACCTTGATTTCCAGTTCCTTCTCCAACTCGTCTAACAGATCGAAGGGGTCGCGGCCCTCGCGGTCCATCTTGTTGATAAAGATGATGACGGGGGTATTCCTCATGCGGCATACCGACATCAGTTTGCGGGTCTGGGTCTCCACACCCTTGGCTCCGTCTACCACGATAATGGCTGAGTCGACGGCTGTCAGTGTGCGATAGGTGTCCTCGGCAAAGTCCTGGTGGCCAGGGGTGTCGAGAATGTTCACCTTATATTCTATGTCGGAACCCTCAGGCGTATAGTCGAACTCCATCACAGAGGTCGACACCGAGATACCACGCTGCTTCTCAATATCCATCCAGTCGGAGGTTGCAGTCTTCTTGATCTTATTATTCTTCACCGCACCAGCCACCTGTATCTGCCCGCCAAACAGGAGGAACTTCTCCGTCAGGGTGGTCTTACCAGCATCAGGATGCGAGATAATAGCAAAGGTTCTTCTACGTTCTATTTCTTGATTCACCACAATTATTTACTATTTACGATTTACTATTTTCGATTTACAATTTAGCAATACACTCGGCGAGGCTGTCTTCCCAATAGGGAACCTCGATGCCATAGGCTGTCTTCAACTTGGTCTTGTCGAGCACACTATAGTGAGGGCGATGTGCTGGAGTGGGATATTCCGAGGTGTGCAGCGGACGCACATGACAGGTGGTGATACCCGCCAGGCGATGGATGGCTTTAGTAAAGTCGTACCACGAGATGACACCTTCGTTAGAGAAGTGGAAGACTCCGGGCTGGATGCCCTTCTCGATAGCCGTCATGATGACACGTGCCAGATCGCGGGCATAGGTGGGTGTTCCTATCTGGTCGAAGATGACACCCAGCTCGCTCTTCTCCTTGCCCAGACGAATCATCGTCTTCACAAAGTTGTTGCCGAAGGTGGAGTAAAGCCAAGCCGTACGGATAATCATCGAGCGCTTGCAGAACTTGGACACCCCTAACTCGCCAGCGAGCTTCGTAGACCCGTAGACACTGTCCGGACAGGGGGTGTCGGTCTCGACATAAGGCTTAAAGTTCTTGCCGTTAAACACATAGTCTGTGGAAATCTGCACCAGCCATCCCCCACGCTTCTCAACTGCCGAAGCCAAATAGGAGGGGGCTACGGTGTTGAGCGATGTGCAGAGCTCTTTGTTTTCCTCGGCCTTGTCGACTGCCGTATAGGCGGCACAGTTGACGATACCGTCAATCTGGTGCTGAGCCACAAACTGCTCTACATGCAGCTGACTGGTGATGTCGAGCTCCTGGACATCGGTATTAAACCACTGATGCTGGGGATACTCACGCTCCAGCAACTGCATCTCGTTTCCCAATTGGCCGTTACAGCCTGTTATCAGTATATTCACCTTGTTATTTTCTATTTTCGATTTACGATTTATTCAAACTCCAGCGGCTCTTGCTTATCCTTCAGATAATAGTCGTTGAGCATACCGATAAAGGTAGAAATCTCCTTGACGGCATGCTGGGTATTGGTGGTTATCTCCTTCTTCTGCAAGCGAAGCAGCATCACACCATAGAGCGAGTTGAAGCAGGTCTCAATCTCGTTCTCCTCCTTGTTGGCTCCGTGGTTGCGCAGCTCCACAATGTAGGGCAGCACCTTGTAGTATTCGGCATTGTAGAAGGGGAACTTAGTCGAGGACAGCAGCTGGGCATGCAACTCCTGCAGCTGCTGCATCACCACCTTATTGATTTGCAGATGGCCACGCTCACGACAGCCTTCCGAGTTCATCATACGAATGAGGTTTCCAAACCAGTCGGTCTCCTCCTCCTTTTGCTCTTCGGTATAGTCGAAGCGGGCAATATACTCCTTGCGGATTCTCGACAGCGAACAGTCGAAAGCCCGTATCGTATCCTCCACCTGCCACATATAAAGCAGGTATTCGGCTATATTCTTCTTACGTAATTCCTGTGCTATAAACACCTTTGTTATTTACTATTTAAGATTTACTATTTACGATTTATCTATTACCAGCGGATAAGGTTAGTCGTTGTACCAAGCAGCATGATGATGGAACCCACAATCACAGCCACACCGATAATCTGGTTGATGATACGGATGCCAAACTCGTCGAACTTGGTGCGTATCTTGTCTATCAGCCAAGTCAGCCCCCACCACCACAGCAGTGCTCCGCCAACAATGCTGGCAAAGCCTACCAACATCTCAAACGGATGGTTGGGCAGCACAAAGGCAAACTGAGCATACATGGCCAGAAACAGGAAGATAATCAGCGGATTGGAGAATGTCACCAGGAAGGCCGTCCAAGTGTTATACCATAATGTTCCTTTATGGAGGCCCGACATGTGCATCTTGCGCGTCGGGTCCGAACGGTAGGTGTATATTCCAAAGCAGAGCAGCAGCACCGAACCTACTATCTGCAGATAGAAGCGGTTCTGATCGTTGTTGATAAAGTCCATGACAAACGACATGCCAAAGCCCGAGATGGCGGCATAGATGATATCGCTCATGGCAGCACCCACACCAGTAGCCAGACCATACCAACGCCCCTTGTTCAGCGTGCGCTGCACACAAAGGATACCTACTGGGCCCATCGGCGCAGAGGCAATCAGGCCTATCAACATCCCCTTGAAGATGAAATCTAATATATTTATAGGTACATGAAATGGCATATCGAGTGCAAAATTACAAAAATAATATGAAATACTTTAGTTTTTCCAAATATTTTTGTACCTTTGTCCGTTGAAACCCGAAAATATTCACAACTTAAAGCATAAAAGCAATATGAACGAACAACAAGGAATCAAGCCCTACGTAATCGGCTTAGACCTGGGAGGAACCAACTCTGTATTTGGAATCGTAGACGCTCGTGGCGACATAAAGGCTACTACTGCCATCAAAACCGGCGGATTCAGCAAGGTAGAGGACTATGTCGATGCCTGCATCAAGGCGTTGGAACCTGTCATCGAGCAGGTTGGCGGCATTGAGAAAATCAAGGCTATGGGCATTGGTGCACCCAACGGGAACTACTACAAAGGCACCATCGAGTTTGCCCCCAACCTGCCTTGGGCACACGACGGCATCGTTCCGCTGGCACAGATGTTCAGCGACCGTCTGCAAGGCATCCCCGTGGCGCTCACCAACGATGCCAATGCCGCCGCCATCGGCGAGATGGTGTACGGAGTGGCACGAGGCATGAAGAACTTCATCGTGATTACCCTGGGCACAGGTGTTGGCTCGGGCATCGTTGTCAACGGGCAACTGCTCTACGGGCACGATGGCTTCGCAGGCGAACTGGGACACGTCACGATGGTGCGCGGAGCCGAGGGACGCGCCTGCGGATGCGGACGCACCGGCTGTCTGGAGGCCTACTGTTCGGCTACGGGCGTGGCCCGCACGGCACGCGAGCTGCTGAGCAAGACCGAACGGCCCAGCATCCTGCGCGAGATGAACCCCGAGGACATCACCTCACTGGATGTCTCGATAGCAGCAGGCAAGGGCGACGAGCTGGCCAAGGAAATCTATGAGTTCACCGGACGCATGCTCGGCGAGGCGTGTGCCGACTTTGCTGCCTTCTCCTCACCCGAGGCCTTCATCTTCTTCGGAGGAATGGTAAAGGCGGGCGATCTGATTATGAATCCCATCAAGAAAGCCTACGACGAGCACGTCCTGCCCATCTTCCGAGGCAAGGCGCAGTTCCTGGTCAGCGGACTCGACGGAGCGAGTGCCGCCGTGTTAGGAGCCTCGGCCATCGGCTGGGAAATCCAATAATCCAACAAAGCAACAAACTACGAAGGAGGGGACTATTCCCCTCCTTTTTTCGTATCCTTTTTTGTTTTAGTCTCGTTTCTAGCTCCTTACTGCCTGCTTATAGGCATACTCAAGAGTAAGGCTGTAGCAAGTCCAGATGTAATTTGTTCAGTTGTCATAATAGTCGTTTGTTTGTCCCCTCCAAATCTTTTACATCTTCCAGCATCCCTTTTCTGGCCCGTTGACTCGTTTTATCACTTGAGTCGACTCAATTCATCAAATGAGTCGACTCAATCGATCATTTGAGTCGACTCACGATTCCCAACCCGTTTTCTCGTCTGAAGTCCCCTTTCCGAAGAATCTTGACAGCACCATAAATACTTTGCCCGGACTAAAGTGGGAAAAGCCAGCCTCATTATATGCGGAGCGGGGCTTTTTTGTCATTTTTCCACTCTTTTCCTTTGCTGTTTCAATAATTATTCATATCTTTGTCCCAACAATCAGCAAGAATCAGAAGAGAGACAGCGGTGTTATAAGTAACCAGCCCTACTCCTGAAGAAGCAGAACAGATATAAAGATGTAAATAACATAAGTGTGTAACAAGTAAAACGATTAAAGCAAGAAACAGACAGTAGCGAATCATCATGAACGGAAGTCCAGCCGCACCAGGTGCCGCACTTCCGACAAGGGACTAAACAAGCATTTTTACTAACCAAACGAAATGTGCGTCGCTTCCCGTTCGTACTTTATGGATATATGAGCTTTTAGCTCTTGCCCTCTCCACTAGAATACCGCCAATATTCTATACGAGGACAAGTTGACTGAAGGTTCACGCTTGGCGTGGATCAATTCATAACTTGTAGGTATAGAAGGCCACTTGGCGGTAGCCTAGAATCAGATACAAGTCTCGGATGGTTGCATGCCTTTTTTATAATTATAGAGAAGATGAAATTTTACAATCAAGCATTATTACTATTGACTCTATTTACACTTTTGCACTATTCATCCATAAGAGCGGATGACTTCATAAGGCTCAATGTGGGTGACAAAACAACGGTGACACTTCCTTACAGTCCATACCGATCTACTGATGGATATGGAACATGGTCATGTGATGTAAACGGTATTCTAAAGTACGTAGGGAGTAAACGTGACGTTGACATAGAAGTACTAAAATATACAAGTTCAACTTGCCATGTTAAGTATTCCTATAGTTATCGCGAAAATGGTTATAGCCGCACTAGTTTTTACACGCTCAGCATTGATATAAATAAGCCATCAGTATCGGTTGTTGCAGATCCTTCAGGAGGAAAGGTCGAAAAAGGTGACATCGTATACCTGTCATGCCCAGAACACAATGACGCTAAAATTTATTATACACTGAATGGTACAACTCCTTCATCTTCATGGACAGGATACAGTAATTGGACACAAGTCAGAATAGAAGAGAGTTGCACCCTAAAAGCCATAGCCAGTTGGGGAGGCGTAGATAGTGAAGTATTGACTGAGAAATATACGGTTGATGAAGATATTGTTGATGAACTAACTCTATCAGCTAGCCCTAAGGGTGGTGTCGTAGATGCAGGGACTTTTGTAACCCTTACAAGCTCTGAATATGGAGCTGATATTTATTACACAACAGACGGTACAACTCCTGGAAAAGGTGACATAAAATACACTTCAAAAATAAAGATAGATAAGGATTGCACTATAAAGGCAATAGCCTACAAAGACGGCAAGTCTAGTAGTATATTGGAAGAACGTTATACCATAAAAATAATTCCTACAGACATCTATGTGTATCTTTCTGATAATTCAGTACTTGTAAATGGAAATATATATGCCCATTATTCTTTGACGCCGTCCAATGCCAGTAGTAATGTGAAATGGTATTCTGATGACCCTACTATTGCAAAAATAGATATTTCTACAGGTAAAATTACAGGAGTGAAGGTTGGTTCTACCTACATTCGAGGAAAAACAGAAAATGGATTAGAAAGTTCCTGTAAAGTTAACGTTGTCGTTCTTGGAGTAAAGTCAGCTGTGGCTGGCTACAGTCATACGATTTTTACGAAGGAAGACGGAAGTCTTTGGGGGATGGGCAGAACGGTATATGACTATGGACTAATCAGTAACGACAAAGTTCCCACCAAAATGCATTCAACAACAGGCAACTCTCCTGTCATATCAATAACTGCAGGTGACGGGAACTTACGATTTGTTACAACCGCTGGTGATCTTTGGGGCTGTGGCAGCAACAGCTTTGGTCAGTTGGGTGATAAACATAATAGCAACTCATCATATCACTTTATCATGAGCGATGTGGCCTCTGTATCAGGACAGTTATGCTCTCATATTATTAAGACTGATGGAAGCCTCTGGGCTTGTGGCCTGAATAGGGAAGGTAATTTAGGTAATGGCACAACCAAAAACCAGACAACACCTGTCTTCATCATGGATAATGTCTCATATGTATCCTCAGGAGGCAATCATACGCTAATCATTAAGAAAGACAAAAGTTTATGGGCATGCGGTTGGAACTATTATGGACAACTCGGTGATGGAACAACAACAAGTCGCACTACACCTGTCAAAATAATGGACGATGTTGTTTTTGCATCAGCTGGTGGAGGTCATTCCTTAATTATAAAGACTGATGGCAGTTTATGGGCATGTGGTTCAAACTCAGATGGACAACTTTGCGATGGGACTACCACAAATAGATTAACTCCTAAAAAAATAATGGATGGAGTGACTTTCGTTGAGGCTAGTAATTGTTCTTTTATAGTTAAGAAAGACGGCTCGCTATGGGGATGCGGCTCTAACAGTAATGGAGAATTAGGTATCGGTTCTAGAAAAAGCCAGTCTACTCTTGTTAAGATTATGGACAATGTTAGTTCTGTTTCTTCTTCCGGCAATTATACTGTTTTTGTGAAGAATAATGGAAGTTTGTGGGCTTGTGGAGAGAACGATTATGGGCAATTAGGCGATGGAACTACTATTGATAGATCAACACCTATTGAAGTAGTTCAAGGCATGCCAGAAATGCAGAAAATCAAACTGACAGTAAGCCCTTCAGGAGGCGATGTGTCATCAGGCAGCAAGGTCTATCTGACAGCATCCGCCAATGGGTCTGATGTTTCTGGCGTTAGTATCTATTACACTTTGAATGGCAATATGCCTACAACGAGCAATAATAAATACACGTCGTCAGGGATAACTATAAACGAGTCGTGCACATTAAAAGCCTTTGCTTCTAAGTCGGGTTATACCGACAGCGACGTAATGACATGGAGTTATACTGTATCAGACTATGACATTGAAATCAACGCTACAAATTTCCCCGACAAGGCTTTCCGCGACAAGCTGCTTTCTCAAGACTATGGGAAGGACGGGAGACTGACAGGAACAGAAATAAGCAAAATTAAATCAATATCTGTTAGTGGTAGTTATTCAAACAAGGGCAGTATTACAAGTTTAATTGGCATTGAGCATTTTACGGCGTTGGAAGAACTGTATTGCCACAACAACCAGCTGACGGCATTGGATATCTCGAAGAATACGGCATTGACGTACCTGGATTGCGACCACAACCAGCTGACGGCATTGGATGTCTCGAAGAACACAGCATTGACATCACTGTATTGCTCCTACAACCAGTTGACAGCATTAGATGTCTCTAAGAACACGGCGTTGACTGACTTATCTTGCTACAATAACCAGCTGACGGCATTAGATGTCTCGAAGAACACGGCGTTGACATCTCTGGATTGTGATTACAACCAACTGACGGCATTGGATGTCTCGAAGAACACGGCATTGACATCACTGTATTGCTCTGGTATCCAGTTGACGGCATTGGATGTCTCGAAGAACATGGCATTGACACGTCTGAATTGCAACAATAACCAGCTTACGGCATTAGATGTCTCGAAGAACACGGCCTTGACATCCCTGTCTTGCCACAACAACCAGCTGACGGCATTGGATGTCTCGAAGAACACGGCGTTGGAAGAACTGTATTGCTACTACAACCAGCTTACGGCATTGGATGTCTCGAAGAACACGGCATTGACACGTCTGGATTGCTACAACAACAAACTTCGTGGGAAAGCGATGGACGATCTTATCAACAGCTTACCAATGAATTCATCGGATAAGCAGTACGAAATTCGTCTTTTCTCGTCAACAAGCCCCAACGAGGGGAATGTCTGCACTAAAGCACAAGTAGAAAGTGCGAAAGCTAAGGGGTGGACACCTATGTATTACTATAACTACAGCTGGCAAGAGTACGAAGGCTACGATGACTCCGCAAAATCCATTTCCCTGCCCGTCACAGAAACTGTTAATATTGGGAGCACCATCACGCTGACGCCCACGATTACGCCTGAAGATGCCAATACGACACTGAAATGGGAGTCGGACGATACGAGTATCGCCAAGGTGAGCCAATCAGGAGTAGTGCTAGGTCTTAAAGAGGGAACCGCCATCATCAGCGTCACCACCTCAAACGACCTTAAGGCAGAATGCTTCGTGACGGTGACTGATCCTACCGGCATCACAGAGATAAAGGCAGGCGATGATGCAGACTCCGAAATATTCGACCTCTTTGGCCGCAAACTTGACAAGCCCCGCAAGGGCATCAACATCATCAATGGCAAGAAAGTGGTGGTAAAATAGGAATAAACTATCTGTAGAAACTTCAAGAAGGACTGGTTTTGCTACCAGTCCTTCTACTTGTGTTGTCGCAGGAGTTCATAAACTATCACATGAAGTTTTAAAAGTGATGCAACTGTTGTCATTTTGCAACACTTGTTGATAATCAATTGTTTACGCGTGGCAAAATGGTGGCAAAATGGCAAAATCGGCCTGAATTTCAGCCTCAAAGGCCTGTTTTTTATTCAATAAGCGTACCTTATTGCTCAATAACCTGCCCTTATTGACCAATAACCTGCCCTTATTGACCAAGCATCGCGTCCTATCACCCTCCTGTCACCCTCCTGTCACCCTTGTCACCCTATAAAAACAGGGTGCAGACCTTTGTACATCGGCATTCTGACACCCTGACAACCTAAAAGACAAAAATTATTGTATATGATAACATAAATAATGCATAAAACAGCCGTTTTTCCGGAACGCATCCTAACACTTTTTCCGTCGCACTCGAAAAAATATTGGAACGCACTCGAATAATTTTTCCCTGCACTCAAAAAAGTTTTGCTCTGCACTCAAAAAAATAAAAGAGGTTGGTGCAGGACGCTACCAACCTCTACTTATACTGATAAGTCTTGTTGACAATGGCCACAAAGGGCTTATCGGGGGCAAATATAAATAATTCCTGTATAAAAAGCAAATTTTTCGGCTTTTTTTTATCAAAAAGGCAAAAAAAACAGCAAAAAGTTTGTGAGATAAAAGAAAATTAGTAATTTTGCAAGCGTAAATTAAAACAAAACTGGACGAAAAGATGATGACAAAGTTCAACAATTGGTGGTGGCGTTACTTGAGATTGAAATAGTCGCGGGGTACGTAGCCATTCCATTATGTTGTCAATGAAAGATAAGCAGGCTCGTCGGTAACGCGACGGGCCTCTTTTCTTTTCAGGCAGCCAGCATTTCAACATCAAAATCGCAAATAGTAAATTGTAAATAGTAAATAGCAAATATATATGGATTATCAAGTAGACAAGAACGGTTATTATGGAGAATTCGGAGGAGCCTACATCCCAGAGATTCTCTATGCCACAGTAAAGAACCTGCAGGAGCAATACCTGCCCATTATCGAGACCGAAGAGTTCAAGCAGGAGTATCATGCCCTGTTGCGTGACTATGTAGGCCGCCCCAGCCCACTCTATTTTGCCCGCCGCATGAGCGAGAAGTATGGCTGCCAGCTGTATCTGAAGCGTGAGGACCTGAACCACACGGGTGCCCACAAGATTAACAACACCGTTGGCCAGATTCTGCTGGCCAAGAAAATGGGCAAGTCGCGCATCATTGCCGAGACGGGAGCCGGCCAGCACGGAGTGGCTACAGCCACCGTATGCGCACTGATGGGTATGCAGTGTGAAGTGTTCATGGGTGCTACCGATGTGGAGCGACAGCATACCAACGTGGAGCGTATGCGCATGTTAGGAGCTACGGTACATCCTGTCCGTACGGGCAACATGACACTGAGCGATGCCTGCTCGGAGGCCATTCGCGACTGGTGCTGCCATCCCGCAGACACCTTTTATATCGTGGGCTCTACCATGGGCCCTCACCCCTACCCCGACCTCGTGGCCCGCATGCAGAGCATCATCTCTGAGGAGATCAAGAGCCAGCTGCAGGAGAAGATTGGCCGTGACTATCCTGACTACCTGATGGCTTGCATCGGCGGAGGCTCGAATGCTGCCGGAACCATCTATCACTATATGGATGACGAACGGGTAAAAATCGTGCTGGCAGAGGCTGGCGGACATGGATGGGATACCGACTACACGGCAGCCACCATCCATCGCGGTACGGTGGGCATTCTGCATGGTGCCAAGATGCTCGTCATGCAGAATGAGGACGGCCAGATAGAAGAGGCTTTCACCATCTCGGCCGGTCTGGACTATCCCGGTGTCGGTCCTATGCACTGCAACATGGCCAAGCAGGGACGCACGAAGGTGCTGAGCATCAACGACGACGAAGCCATCCGTGCCGGATACGAGCTGACACGCATGGAAGGCATCATTCCCGCCATTGAGTCGGCTCATGCCATTGCCGCACTTTCCAAGATGACATTCCGTGCTGACGATGTTGTAGTGCTAACGGTCAGCGGACGCGGTGACAAAGATGTAGAAACGTATCTGAATAACAAAGAACAAGCAGGAGAATATGGAAACTTTTAACTATACCACCACCTGTCGCACCATACTGGCCGACCTCTATACGCCTGTCGGAGTATATATGCGACTGCGCGACCTCTATCCGCAAAGTGCGCTGATGGAGAGCAGCGACTATCACGACCAGAGCAACTCGCGTTCGTTCATCGGCATCCACCCCATAGCCAGTGTGGCTATTGCCCACGGCCATGCCTCGGTGACCTTCCCAGACGGCAAGACAGTCCGCCAAGAGCTCCATGCCAACTATGGCACGGCAGAAGCCATCCACTCGCTGATTGACCACATCCACGTGTCTGGTGACGATGCTGCCCACATCGGACTCTTCGGCTACACCTCGTTCAATGCCGTTCGCTATTTCGAGAACATCCCCGTGAAGGACGAGACTCAGGAGAAGAACGATGCTCCCGACCTGCTGTATATACTCTATAAGACGGTGATAGTATTCGACCATCACAACAACCAACTGAAGGTGGTGACAACAGGTGACGAGACTGATATAGACCACATCATGAAGGCCATGAACCGCAGCAGTGTTCCCGTCTACGAGTTCCACTCTGTGGGAGAGGTACATTCCACACTCACCGACGAAGAGCACAAGGCCAACATTCGCCGGGGCATCCAGCACTGTCTGCGAGGCGATGTGTTCCAGATAGTACTCTCGAGGCGCTTTATCCAGCACTACGAAGGAGATGACTTTAAGCTGTATCGCGCCTTGCGCAGCATCAATCCGTCACCGTATCTGTTTTACTTCGACTTCGGAGGATTCCGCATCTTTGGCTCATCTCCCGAGACCCACTGCCGCATCGAAGGCCAGCGGGCTTATATAGACCCTATCGCCGGCACTACGAAACGCACGGGTGATGCCGAGGCCGACCGCAAAGGAGCCGAATTCCTACGCAACGACCCCAAAGAGAATGCCGAGCACGTGATGCTGGTGGACCTGGCCCGCAACGACCTATCGCGCAACTGCCACGATGTCCGCGTAGACTATTATAAGGATATCCAGTACTATTCGCATGTCATCCATCTGGTATCGCGTGTCAGTGGCGAACTGGACAAGGATGCCGACCCCATCAAGGCTTTTATCGACACTTTCCCGGCCGGCACACTCTCTGGAGCACCAAAGGTTCGTGCCATGCAGCTCATCTCCGACTACGAGCCTCACAACCGCGGGGCCTATGGAGGATGCATCGGCATCATCGGGCTGGACGGTTCGCTCAACCAGGCCATTACCATCCGCACCTTCGTATCGCGCAATGGCGAGCTGTGGTTTCAGGCCGGTGGCGGCATCGTGGCCAAGAGCAATGAGGAATATGAACTACAAGAGGTTAACAACAAACTCGGTGCGCTGCGCCGTGCCATCCTAACAGCAGAAAAAATATGAAAATAGTGATTATTGACAACTACGACTCGTTCACCTATAATCTGGCCCACCTGATGAAAGCTCTGGGTACAGAGGTGACCGTACTGCGCAACGACCAGTTTCGCCTCGAAGACCTTGAGGCCTACAGCAAGATTATTCTCTCGCCAGGTCCCGGCATTCCCTCAGAGGCCGGACTCCTGCTCGATGTCATCCGCACCTATGCCGACCGCAAGCCCATACTGGGTGTCTGCCTGGGACATCAGGCCATAGGCGAGGTGTTTGGCGGCAAGCTGGAGAATCTGAGCGATGTCTTCCACGGAGTAGCCACTGAAGGCACCCAGCTGGGGAACGATGCCCTGTTCTCGGGTCTACCCAGCCGCATCACGATGGGACGTTACCATTCGTGGGTGGTCAGCCGCGAGGGATTCCCCGACTGTCTGGAGATTACCGCCGTCAGTGACGAGGGACAGATTATGGCCCTCAAGCACAAGGAACTGAACATCCGAGGCATCCAGTTTCACCCGGAGAGCGTCTTGACCCCCGATGGAAAGAAGATGCTCCAGAACTGGCTCTTCCTATAATGAAGAAATGACTATCAGAACATCAAAAAAAGAAAAAAATATGGCACAGACAATGAAGGACATCCTGAACAGGATGCTTAACCACGAGAGGCTTTCTCGTGACGAGATGAAACAGATATTGGTGGGCATCACCCAGAGTGAATACCCTAACGAACAGATTACCGCCCTGCTCACAGCCTTGCAAATGCGAGGTGTCACGGTGGACGAGCTGCTTGGATTCCGCGACGGAATATTAGAGACGGGTGTCCCCGTCCCCCTGCACTGCGACCGTTACATTGATGTGGTGGGCACGGGAGGCGACCGCAAGAACACCTTCAACATCTCCACCACCTCGTGCTTTGTGATCGCAGGTGCAGGCTATAAGGTGGCCAAGCACGGCAACTATGCTGCCACCTCTACCTCGGGAGCCTCGAATGTGATTGCCCAGCATGGTGTCAAGTTCACCGACAATATTGACCAGCTGAACCGCTGCATGGACGAGTGCGGCATTGTCTATCTGCATGCCCAGCTCTTTGCACGCGCCATGAAGTTTGTCGGCCCCATCCGCAAGGCACTCCAGTTCCCTACCATCTTCAATCTGTTAGGGCCGCTGGTCAACCCCAGCCAGCCCTCGTGCCAACTGCTTGGAGTGGCCAATCTCGACCAGATGCGCCTCTATCAGCAGGTGTACCAGCGACTGGGCATCGACTATGGCATTGTGAACAGCATCGACGGCTATGACGAGATTTCGCTGACGGGCGATTTCAAGGTGACCACCAACCACTACGAGCGCATCTTCTCGCCCGCCGACCTCGGATTCAAGGCTGCACAGCCGGAGGAACTGGTAGCGGGAGCCACCGAGCAGGAGGCGAAGGAGATTTTCGATGCCGTATTGGAAAACCGCGCACTGCCTGCACAGAAGAATATCGTGCTGGCCAATGCTGCCTTTGGCATCCAGGTGTTGGAACGTGGAGCCATCAGCATCGAAGAGTGTATTGCCAAAGCCCGCGAGTCTATTGACAGTGGCAACGCACTCCGTACCTTCCAGCGTTTTGTCGAACTTAACTCCTGACCCGGTATGCCTACAACAGACATCCTACACGACATTATCGCGCACAAGCACCAGGAACTGGAGCAACTGAGGGCCAAGAAGCCGTCCCTGCGGCAGGCCCTGCTCAACAGTTCCACAGGCATCATTGCCGAGTTCAAGCGCCGCTCGCCATCCAAGGGATGGATCAAAGAGGAGGGCCGCGCCGATGTCATACCGCTGTCGTATCAGCAAAACGGTGCTGCCGCACTGAGCATACTGACGGACGAGCACTACTTCGGGGGGCACGACGACTTCATCCGCACGGCACGACAGAGCGGTGTTACCCTACCCGTGCTCTACAAGAACTTCGTCATTGACGAGGCACAGCTCTATGCGGCTCTCTACTGCGGAGCCTCTGCCGTACTGCTCATTGCTGCCTGCCTGACCAAGGAGCAGTGTGCCGACCTGATAGGTAAAGCCCACCAGCTCGGACTGGAAGTGCTGCTCGAAATGCACAGCGAAGAGGAGCTGGAATATGCCCGTCTCGCTCCTGATCTCTGCGGTATCAACAACCGTAACCTCGGCTCGTTCCATACCGATGTGGAGAACTCGTTCCGGCTGGCCAATCAGCTGCGAACCATCTGTGGCCGGGCTATCGAGAATGACGAGACCGTACTGGTCAGTGAGAGCGGCATCAGCAACCCCGCTACGGTGGTGGCTCTCCGCAAGGCTGGATTCCGCGGTTTCCTCATCGGCGAGACCTTCATGAAGACACCCCGCCCTGGGGAGACATTGGCATCGTTCATCCGCGAGATCAATGAGTGTAAAGAAGCAACCAACGAATGAAGAATAAAAATGGTCATCAAGGTCTGTGGCATGCGCGAGCCTGACAACATTCGCGCCGTGGAAGCATTAGGCATCGACTGGATGGGATTCATCTTCTGGCCTAAATCGAGCCGCTACGTGAGCCAGTGCCCCAGCTATCTTCCCTCACAGTGCAAGCGCGTTGGGGTTTTTGTGGATGCTGCCAAGGACGACATTCTGCAACATATAGAAGTCTACGGTCTGGACATCGTCCAACTACATGGTCACGAGAGACCGGAGTTTATTCACCAGCTCCGTCAGGATACAGGAAAGCAGCGCGAAGTCTCCATCATCAAAGCCGTCAATATCGCCACCCATGCAGATCTCGCAGTCACAGACGAATACAAGGGCGAAGCCGACTATTTTCTCTTCGACACCAAAGCACAAATGGTAGGCGGCAACGGCATCCAGTTCGACTGGTCGGTGCTGACGGCCTATCAAGGCCCCACCCCGTTTCTGCTGAGCGGCGGCATCGGTCCCGATGATGCAGCACACATCAAGGAGTTCCATCATCCCCAGTGCATCGGCATCGATCTCAACTCGCGCTTCGAGCAGCAGCCCGCCCTAAAAGACATTAGAAAAATCAAACAATTCATCCAACAATTATGAATAACAAGATCAACACCCTCTTCGCCCAGCGAGGCGATAAGAAATTCCTCAGCCTCTACTTCTGCGCAGGATGTCCTACGCTCAACGGCACGGCCGATGTCATCCTCACCATGCAGCGGCGAGGCATCGACTTCATTGAAGTAGGCATTCCCTTTAGCGACCCCTTAGCCGACGGTCCCGTCATCCAGACCGCAGCCACTCAGGCTCTGAAAAACGGCATGAGCGTACACCTGCTTTTGCAACAGCTCAAAGACATCAAAGAGCAAGTAAGCATTCCACTTATCCTCATGGGCTATCTCAACCCCATCCTGCACTACGGTATCGAGCCATTCTGCCATGATGCGGCCGAGGCTGGTGTCTCCGGACTCATCATCCCCGACCTGCCCTTCGATGACTATCTCACACAGGTAAAGCCCGTAGCCGACCGATACAACCTGCGCGTCATCATGCTCATCACACCTGAGACTTCCGAGGAGCGCATCCGTTTCATCGACCATCATACCGATGGATTCATCTACATGGTGTCATCGGCAGCTATCACGGGAGCCCAGCGCTCGTTCGACGAGCAGAAGCAGGAGTATTTCCGACGCATTGACCAGATGCAACTTCGTAATCCCCGCATGATTGGCTTTGGCATCTCCAATGCGCAGACCCTAAAGGCTGCACAGGACAATGCCGCCGGTGCCATCATCGGTTCCAAGTTTGTCACCCTGCTCAGCGAGTGTAAAGGCAATGCCGACCAAGCACTTGACCGCCTCTTTGATGCTTTAGCCCAATAAGCTAAGGCATCAAAGAGGCGGCCAAAACATCTTCGCGACACCAGGCGGACGCTTATATGAGCGGCATACCTAAACTTTTGCACTCCTGGCGCATATCGTCAGGCCAGATAGAGGCCTGTATCTCACCGATATGCCCCTTGTGCAGCAAAACCATACAGAGACGACTCTGACCGATGCCACCGCCTATGCTCAATGGCAACTCGTCGTTTAAAAGTTTCTGATGGAAATAGAGTTGCTCGCGCTCTTCCTTACCCTCCAGCTTCAACTGCCGCAAGAGTGACTCCTTGTCTACGCGGATACCCATAGAAGAAAGCTCGAACGAACGGCCTAACACGGGATACCAGATGAGGATGTCACCATTGAGTCCAGCCTTGCCGTTCTCGCCCATCGTCGACCAGTCATCATAGTCTGGAGCACGACCGTCATGCTTTTCGCCGTTCGACAGTTTGCCACCGATACCGATGATAAACACGGCACCATATTTCTCGCAGATAGCATCCTCGCGCTCCTTCGGTGTCTTGTCAGGATAGAGCTGCAACAAGTCCTCGGCATGGATAAAGGTAATCTTCTCTGGCAGGAAAGGCTTCAGTTGCGGATAAGTCTCACAGGTGAGATACTCCGTGCGGCGAATGGCAGCATAAATACGCTCCACCACATCCTTCAGATAAGCCACCGTACGCTGCTCGCGTGTGATGACGGCCTCCCAGTCCCACTGGTCCACATACAACGAGTGCAGATTGTCCAACTCCTCGTCAGCACGAATAGCATTCATGTCAGTATAGATGCCATAGCCCGGCTCTATCTTGTATTCGGCCAATGACAGCCGCTTCCACTTTGCCAGCGAGTGCACCACCTCGGCACAAGCATCGCCCAAGTCCTTAATAGGGAAGGTCACTGCCCGTTCAACACCATTCAAATCATCGTTGATGCCTAAGCCCTTCAATACAAACAACGGGGCGGTCACACGGCGCAGGCGCAACTCCGTCGATATATTCTGTTGGAAAAACTCCTTAATCAGCTTGATACCCTGCTCTGTCTGTTTCATGTCGAGCAGAGGCTCGTAACCTTTGGGTTTAATCAGTTGACTCATCTGTATAACTTATCGTTTTGACTATTTACTTTTTTTATTTTCTATCTTCAATTTTTCAGATTGCGACTGCAAAGGTACTACTTTTATATTAAATTGCAAGCAAAAAGCCGATTATTTTTGCAAAATGACACTACTTTCTTGATTATTGCTAACATTTTGAACACAGTGCGCAAACATTAAAAGTATTTAATTCGCTCATCCGCACAATATTTTTTCCGTTTCATCTTTCTCTTTTCACTTTTTTATTGTACCTTTGCATCCAGTTTTCACCATCACGGTCCCGTAGCTTAGCTGAATAGAGCGTCAGATTCCGGTTCTGAAGGTCTTGGGTTTGAATCCCAACGGGATCACTTTACGAAAACAGCAAGCAATTGGTTATCAATTACTTGCTGTTTTCTTTTGTTTTAATTGCACCACATTTGCACCACCAAATAAAGCATTCTGTCAAACGACATCTCCTTCTGCTGCCATTGGCATTTGCATGTCCTCTTCATTCTGCTGCGGATGGGCAGTAACACGGGCCTGATGATCCTGCAACCATATATGGTTCAACGTGAACGCAATCGACTCCAGCGTTTCTTCACGTCTCGACGGCTTCAGTTCACACTCCCATACTGTGATGCAGTGCCAACCCATTGCCGCCAGTTTGCGTTGTTCCTCCTTGTCTCGTTCCTTGTTGCGTCGTATCTTGTTCACCCAAAACTCATAGTTCGTCTTCGGAATCTTGCAACATTCCGAACTCTCAATGATTTCTTCCGTCTTACATCTTACATCATACATCACGTTGTGTCCATGCCAGAAGCATCCGTTCACAAAGATACATGTCCTGTATTTCCTCAGCACCAAGTCAGGATGCCCAGGCAGCCGCTTATGGTTCAACCGATAGCGGAAACCTCTCTTCCACAAGCCTCGCCGCACAATCATCTCCGGCTTCGTATCCTTCGACTTGATAGCCGCCATATTCTTGTGCCGTTGTTCTGCCGAGAGTTTATCCATATTCCTATTCAGAGTCTTTAATCGAGCCTTCTCCTAATCTTTTTACAACTACTTCATCCGCAGGCAGCCAGTTGACGCTTTCCAGTTCTTCTTTTCGAAGCCACTTTGCAGCCTCGTGCTCCTTCAGTTCCAGATGTCCGCTCTCCACATGACAGAGGTAGCAGTGCATAGTCAAGTGAAAGGCAGGGTAATCCCACTCCACCGTCTGCACCAGTCGTTCCACCCTGATCCGCGTCTCCAGCTCCTCCCATATTTCCCGCATCAGGGCCTCCTCAGGCGTCTCCCCCGGCTCCATCTTCCCACCAGGGAACTCCCAGCCAGCCTTGCCTTCCAGGCGAGCCTGCTTTCGCTCGGCATAACTCAAACAAGTTTGGTTCTGCCCTCGCTTACTCGCTGCCTTCCACTCACCGCATCCCCGCAGCGTGGCGAAGATACGACCTTCCGCATCGTGTATAATTGCCGCTACTACTTCTATCTGTTTCATTCTTCTTACTTTTTACACAGCCTTTGCAGTCTCCAAAATAAAACCAGGGATGGAATTCTGCATGTCCCAAACCACATTCATTGGACGTTCACCAGAGCTATAGTTGTAATCAATCAGTCCAAGACAGTAATAGCCGTTGGTATTACCATACTCATCCTTCTTTGTATCACGAACAAATAAAATAAACTTCCAACCATTGGTTGGCTGATGTATGATTCGTTGTCCATCCTCACTGTCGATACGCACGCCATTCATCGACTGCCAGTGGAACTGATTTGCAGAAATGGCATAATCCTCATATCGCGTACTTGGCGAATACTCTTTGTCAGACTTGTTGATGGTAACAAAAACCATCGCAAGCTTTCGTTCCATATTATATTGCGTTCCGAACACCTGCCAGCGACCGAGTTTGTTTTCAAGCAGCAAATGTATCTCATCCGCAGAATAACATCCATAGAGTTCTATTTCTGCTTCATCGTCAATACTGATCCACTGTGTAGTTTTACTTAGCTGCGACAATCGGAGTTCTACCAGCACATAAAGTTCTTCCATAAACCACTTCATGGAAACTAATGAAGCTACTGCCTCGGAAATATCTTGTATAGATAGGTTAAACGTCCTATTTACTTTATCAACCGTATCCATCCAAATCGTGTAGTAGAAGAGCGCAAAGAACTTACGATCACGTTTAGAAGCATTAGTTGGCAATACCATCTTGTTTGCAACAAGTTTCATTAGGAACGACAAATAGTCATAGCTATTAGTATGAAAAAGTCGAGCAAGTCCACCCTCTAATAATTTGACATACTTGGAATCTGGATTAAATCCGTCAACCTTGATGCCCGCCTGTTGTTTCAGACGCGCCCACGATCCGGGAGTTTTATAAATCAACCGCCAGTCAAGACCAAAGTTCTCGAGGAAGTTCAGTAATGTAAGCTCCTGTCCCGTATTTTGGCGGAAATGCTGTACCTCACGGCGTAATCTACGCAAATTGAATATTGCTTCACGGATATTCTTTAATATGTACTCTTGCGCCTGTCGTTCCATAGTAATAGAACAGCCACGAGGCAAGAACAGAAAACCGTTCTTGATTTCATCTTCCACACTACGGTTTCCTCGTCCTACCAAAGCACGGAAGCGGCTTTCGTAGTTGTAACTCTGATGTGCCTGAGCAACAAAATCAAGTACCGTCAAACATGTCTTTCCGTCAGCCAAGCGTAAACCACGTCCTAACTGTTGAAGAAAAACGGTCAGAGATTCTGTTGGACGAAGGAATAATACGGTATCTATCTCTGGTATGTCGATACCTTCGTTTAGCATGTCGGCCACACAGAGATAATTGATTTCTCCATGAGCTAACTTATCTGATACCATATCAATATCTTCGCTGTTGCGGGAAGTGACTGCCATTGCTTTGTAGCCTGCAGCATTGAACATTTTTGCCATAAACTCTGCATGGTCAATACTACAACAGAAACAGACAGCCTTACATTCCATAGGCTCGTTAACGTAGTTTTCCAATGCTCGCTGAATAATGGCAAATCTGTCTTTGTTACCATTATATAAACTGTTCAGAGTGTTCTTATCGTAAGCATCTCCACGGCAGGCTATCTGGCTTAAATCTACGCTATCGTCTGTAACACAGAAATAGTCAAAAGGAGCCAACAGTTGCTGGTTCAGGGCCTCTTCGAGTCTTATCTCTGCAGCAAAGCGGTCGTTAAAATCAGGCTTGATGTCTTTGCCATCCATACGTTCAGGTGTTGCCGTCAGACCGATGAATATTTCCGGTTTCAACCGATTGAATATTTCCCGATAGCTGCCAGCTTGACTGTGATGTACCTCGTCAATAACAACGTAATCGTAGTAGTCTGCCCCCATCAGCAGTATGTCATCCCAGTGGTTGTTCAACGTCTGAACAGTCGTAAACAGGTGGCTGAGGTTTCCACTGCGACTGGGCGAAATTCTTCCTGTCCATATCTCGCCAAAGTTTGCATCAACCATGACAGAACGGAATGTATAACGAGCCTGTTTCAGAATCTTTTCCCGATGTACTACAAAAAGCAGGCGAGCATGTCTTCCTTTGTTCTTAACCATTCGTTTGTCAAAGTCCTTGAAGTCGAATGCAGAGATAGCCGTTTTGCCCGTACCTGTTGCAGCAATAATCAGATTACGGTTGCTCTGCACCACTTCCCGTTCATATTGCAGTTTTTCCAGTACACGTATCTGATGAGTCTTTCGTTCAAAACGAACAATATATTCGGGTTGTCCATCTCTATCCCTGTCTTGGTGACGCTCTTTCCAAATAGCATCCTCAAAACGGCTAAGAGCCTCCTCATTGTCGATAGGTTCAAAGTCATCACTATTCCAATAATTGTCGAAGGTTGCTTTTGTTTTGTTGATGATATGTGGATTTTCTACAGAGGTTACTCGCATGTTCCACTCTAAACCCTTGGTTAATGCAGAGCGTGAGATATTGCTGGACCCAATATAAGCTGTATTGAAACCGTTATAGCGGTTGAAAATGTATGCTTTGGCGTGCAAACGCTCCTGCTGGGTATTAAATGAGGCTCGGATGGTCACATCGCCCATCTGCGCCAATTCATACAGTTTTCGAATAGCCTTCGGATCTGTTGCCCCCATGTAGGTGGTGGTAATTACTCGTAACCGAGTACCTGCCCTTTGCACAAATTTTCTCAGTTCATCTATCAATAGTCGTAGTCCTTCAAATTTGATAAACGATACCACAAGGTCTATTTGGTCTGCAGTCTGAATGTCTCGCCGCACTTCATCATCCAACGAGATGTCATTACCGCCAGTAAACAAATTGCTCACCCGATAGCCCGACACGGGATGATTCTTGGCTTTAGCCTCAACCTGTTCTTCTGTGTATCCTATCTTACTGTAGATACCACGGAGAAATTGCAGTTTAGATTCTTCACTCACTTGATCTTGTTCTGTGTCAATCTGCTCTGTACGCCATTCGTCTTCGATGAATTTTAGAATGCGGTTCACCACGTCCACCTGCTTGCTGATTGTGGTTTTTGCATCTTTATCACGGAAATAATCCTTCAGAATACCAGACACCACATCGGACAGATAATCTGCCAATCTCATGTAAGAGTCTGCACTGTCTATATCTTCCTTCTTAATCAGGAACTCAGCATTGGGAAAACCAGTAAGCTTTTCTTCAATAGCCTGACTAATTAGCGTCTCATACACACCTGGTACTATTTCCATGGCTATTTATTTGTTTAATTCTTCTATATATACGCTTTCTATCCCCCCACAAACACCTTGTCCCGATGATACGCCAAAAAATCTCGATTGGGCAGATATTCTGTGGGCATCATGAGTTTTTTCCCTATGATAATACCAAAATGCTTGTCGAAGTACTCTTTCGTCTCATTTTCACGAAGAACTGAGGAGATTACGACACTGTAGTCATCGGGAGAAATACTTATGAGACCTTGGTCAAAGGCTTTGTCATAGAGCGCAGACAAGCAGATACCATTACAGGGGTTCAGTCGTTCCTTTTTATGAGATTTATCAGCCCATGGTATGATATGGCTGGCGAGCAACAGCTGAGGAATGTCAATACCCGTAAGGGCACAACGACCTCCATAATTAGCAAGAATCATCCGATGGAAATAGTCTTGACCCTTACGCTGTTTTGTAAGTGAAATTTTGTCTTCGCCCTCTTTTGTGATGTCAAAATGTGCAATGAGCTTCGCTGAGATGGATTGCGGATTCGATTCCTGAGCAACGATTGTATCAGCGGTCTTTACTTCTTGCTCGTATATGGCATACTTCTTTAGACTTTTCAGGGCTGCAGAACAAAAACTCTTCAACGGATAACTTCTTTGATCTGGATTACCATAATCAAAGATGTTTTGCTGGTTATTTTTCATCTTTTTCACCTCGTCATTCACAAAACTCAGCACTTCCTCTATGATAGCTGCATTGGGAATATCATAGAGTGACTGCCCGTGGAGGTCAATCACGTTCTGATGCGCAAGCACCTCGTCCAGTATCCTGATTGCCTGAGCGTAACTGGTAGCCTTTCGAGAGTTTTCAGGTGATAATCGCGTATTAAATTCTATAAAGCCCTGTCTGTCCATATATATACCGTTTTATTCGTTATAGTCACCCAATGGTGTCATAGTTCTTAGCCACTATCTTTTCTGAGTTACCCACAAGAATATTATAGTTAGCCACTAACTCTACGTAGTCTTATTTCTTATGGAATACTAGTCATTAGATTAAGTATTTGTTATTATGCATGTTATTATTTCAGATTATTTTCTAAAAACTCTTTCAGCGGCTCCAGATACTCTGCATCCAGATTCCAATGCTGGGTGTTCTCGTAGTTACGGTTTGCGTCTTTTATCAGTTTCTTTTGGGTCTTTGACTTCCCCAACAAGGTTTCAAGATAGGCGTATATCTTGGTCTTCTTGGCGGGGATGGTCAACGTGGGAGGGGTCTTGGTTGGGATTCGTACATTCGCAAGTTCTCCCTCGTATGTCTGCCAGCAGTCCATGACGGGTTGATTGTTGGGATTGATGATGTTTTCCAGCAAGTCCTCCAATGCGCCTGCATCTTTGTCGTTAGGGAGCAAGAATAGTTCAAACTCCACGCCAAATTCTTCTTTGACGGCAAGAAGTTCGGCACGACGTGCTTCTATATCCTCGTCAGCATCGAAGATGACAAGGTTGATGCCACCAAGATCTGTGTTCTGACGCATAGCACCAATGGCATCTTCAGACCTCAACTTCTGATAGCCACCAGTATCTCCGTCTTTACCAGGATGGGTGATGCTGCCTTGGGGGGCTTTCTCGCCGAAAATATGGTGATAGTAATCCTCGAAGAACTTCTTGTCGGCATCCCCTTCGACTATAATCTGAAACCTTTTCATCACACCAGCCCTCTTAGTTCAACATCGTTTTCGCATGCTCCACTTAAACCCTCATAGGTATATTTGTAGGCTTGATGTCCTTTTACTGGAGTCTTGGCGAGTGTATATAGCCGCATCTCCTGTTGATACTCTGGATGCTCTTCCAGCATTTCATTCAAGCGGCTTAGTGTTTCCTTGCTATGAGTGGTAATGAACACCTGCTTGTTTGTAGTGGTTGCCAGCGCAAAGATGGCTTCCCACAGTTTCTTGTAGGCAGAATAGTGCAAGCCATTATCAATCTCATCAATGAGAATCATTGTATTGCTTGGATTCGCGGAACCGGCTACAATATTCAGAAAGCGTCGTAAACCGTCACCAGACATACTGACAGGCAACATTTCCTTAACATCTTCAAAACCTATATAAACGTCATTGTTGAGTATCTCTATGGCATTTATCCTCATGTCGAATTTCTGCAAGTACTTCAACAATAAGTCTTTCTGCTTTCGTTTAAATAATTCGGATAAATCATTTCCTAAATTACTTGATAACAAATCAGATGAAAATAATACCGCATAATTTTTCTCCACATAGTCTTTTGCAGGTTCTTGACGCGAAGGAATATCTGACTGATTAACAAAAAGAGAACTCCTGAAATGCTTTGTTTTCTGATTGTATGTCATGTCGAAAAGCATTTCTATTGTATTGGGTGTTCTCACCGTGTCAGAAAAAACAATTGGCTCGTCAATCGAATATATTCCATCATCTTCACTTTCTGTATACGATAGTCTCATCTTCAGATGACGGGTAACTCCATCAAACTGCAAAGATGTAAACTCTGGTGTATTGCTTAAATTCAAATTATAAAATTGATAGCGGGTTTCTTGTAGATAGGCCATGCGGAAATTGCGTGTCCTGGACTTGTTCAAACTAAGAGGCAGATCAGGATTTGACATCCCTGATAATAGTAATAAAGCCTCAAGTACCGAACTCTTACCTGAGCTATTCTTCCCTAAAAAGACATTGACACGCGAAAAATCGTCAATCTTCAGATGGTCGATGCCTCTGAAGTTCTTTATTTCAATATTCTTGAATCCATCCATAATGACCGGCTCTTATGCTTTCGTGTGATTATCTACTTGGTTGAGCAAATCGATGATCTGTCTTCTACTTTATTTAATTAAATTCGAATGCAAATATAATAAAAGATTGCAATATTACCAAATTTATTAGTAATTATCTGTCATTTTTTCAATTTAGGGAACCTTTTTATTGCATAGTACCAAAGGCTTTTATCTCAGACTGTGATCATTGAATTCATTCTTGGAAGAAGAAACTGCACAATCAATTTGACCATATCTTACTGTTAGTCAATGCTTTGTTTGTCCTATTATGGTCTATTTGTTAGTCCGCGAAATGTTAAAAAAGCACTTTCTACTGCAAAAAACCTGTTTAGTTATTTTTTTGTTGTTCTTTTGCAGCCGTTTATTAAGGATAACAAACTATATGGAAAGATTAAAAACATTGGAGGAGATGCCGGGTGCATTGTCCTACCTCATTGAGAAAGTGGAGGGGCTGGAAAAGACCGCCCAAAGCTTGCTGAACAGGCAAGAAGAGTGTTGTTCACCGCATTGGATGGATATTGACGAACTATGTGACTATATTCCATCCCACCCTGTCAAACAAACGGTCTATGGTTGGGTATCTGACAAGCAGATACCGCACCACAAGATTAGCAAAGCACTGGTTTTTCTCCAGTCAGAAATTGACGACTGGATGAAGCATTGTGGCAATAAGCGTTTAAAAAGCAAAGACAATATTCACAAAAATCACGAACAATACCTTAATTCCGCAGCATTTTAGTTTAACTTTCTTTATAAGTATCTGAGCAACAAAAAGTTGCTCAGGATTTTGCCATGTCAGATTTCTCACTTAGGACTTCGCAGCACTCTGATTGGCTATCTGGAGAATCGCGACGGCAACTGTAACGTGCGCTTCAAGCAGGCCGTAACTTGGAAATAAACCCCGATATTTTTCCTGCCGCCACATTCACCTTTTGCATCGGTTTAGGCAGGCATTAGCCATACACATACCATACACATACCATACACATACCATACACATACCATACACATACCATACCCTTGAGTATGGTATGTGTATGGCTAACACCTGCCATCAACCTAGTATATCCCTGCCTATAAACTCCCTCCCGTAGAACATTGACTCAGCCCCATTTTAACAATGTTAAAAATCGGAAGACAAGTTGGAGGAAAGCAATGTTTCCGGTATAAATATTTTCTTACTTA